>Ga0207421_10000114_pt1 | contig 89448 bp, 95 predicted proteins | sample SodLakKL_010_SED_4_FD_187542 | JGI IMG/M metagenome (GOLD analysis project Ga0207421, IMG submission 187542) | Alkaline sediment microbial communities from Lake Tanatar, Kulunda Steppe, Russia - 8KL_010_SED (SPAdes) (version 2) | ecosystem: Environmental > Aquatic > Non-marine Saline and... | reverse complement strand
TGGTGCGGGGGGTGGGATTCGAACCCACGTACCCCTGCGGGACGGGATTTCCTACAGGGGACTGTCTTAAGTCCCGCGCCTTTGTCCAGCTCGGCTACCCCCGCTTGACCATCGTATCCCTCGCCCATTGATTAAACTTGCCTTCAGCAAGTTAATTGTACCGAGACTGTAATCTTACGGGCATGGGGTACGAGATACTCCGCGACGAGGAGCTGGAGAGCCTTTTGCGCAAGGTGTTCCGCGAGAACCCTGTGCTGCGCTCCCAGGCGGCCCTGTCGCGGGCGCTGGCCTCGGAGCTGGACGGTCGCGGCGCCCGCGCCAGCGGCAGCAGGCTTCGGAGGATCGCCATGGAGAAGGGCCTCGCCCGCCTGGAGATAATCTACCGTCATACCCAGCGGGAGACGGGGGGCGATTGCCCGGTTTGCTCAGCCCCCATGGAGGAGATGGTCAACAGCACCTTGGAGGGCGGGGAGGCGGTCATCGGTCATAGATGCCGTGGCTGCGAGTTCAAGGTAGTCCTGGAGAGACGGGAGCCAGGCCGTTACGTTTTCCATGCCAGGAAAGGATGAGATATGGACGATGATGAGATAAGGAGCAGGGTGGCCGCCCTTCAGGAGGCGGCCGGAAAGCTGGATGAATGCATGGAGCTGGTGGAACGCGCGACGCGGATGAGCCCGGTCAGCCGCCGCGCCCAGGAGATGCTGCTTCCTAGACTACAGGAGTGCCGGGACTCGCTGGAGGCGGACTCCATAGCGAACATCATCAAGGACCTGGAGCACCAGGGGGAGGAGCACCCGGTCTGGACCAGGCCCCTCACCTCGGTGAAGTACATCGACCGTCGCGACTGAATTAAGCTTAAGAACGACGAGACCGATGGCGAGGGGATAAGATGAGGCTCTGGGATTTCGCCAAGGTCAGGGGAGGCGCCATACCCGTCAGCGACAGCATCTCCAACACCCTTGGGCTTCTGGAGGGCAATCAGCTCTACAGCGTCCTTTTCAAGTACGAACAGGAGGGGAGCAAGAGTTTCGAGCTCATCGTATCCGCCTTCGGGCCCGACAGCTACCGCAACCTTTCCCATGTGACCATCCACATGCGCGATGTCCCGGGTGCCCTGGCGCAGGCGGCGAAGTTCCTCTCCGACCGCGGCGTCAACGTTCTCAACTCGGTGTCTTTGAGCGTGATCTCCGATGTGGGGATGGTGTGGAAGATACTGGTGGACCTGGGCTTCGGCGGGGAGCTCGACCTCATCGAAGAGGATTTCTCCGCCTTGGTGAGAACGACGGACCCCGCCGTCAGCAAATTGGACCACATCGAGGTGCAGCGGTCCGACGTGGGGCGTATATTCACCCGCGGCAGCTCTTTCCACGCCGGCTCCGGCGGAAAGATGGAGCAGATGAGGGCGGGCCCCGACCCGCTGACCGATGGATGCTATCATCTGCCTGAGCGCTTCCATGAGGTCATCGGGGAAGTGGACGGCAGCACGGTGATGATGGTGGCGGACCCCGACAACTGGATACTGACCGTGACCTTCCTGAGAAGGGAGGCACGGCTGGTGCGGATGTCTTTCTCCATACCCGACAGCCCCGGCTCAATCCACCGGGTGGCGGATTGCATGGCATCGATGGGCATCAATCTGCTCTCGGTCTTCACCAAGGTCCAGGTGTACCACCAGCGCATGGTGCTGGAAGCGGTGGCGGACGTCAGCGGATGCGATGACCCCGGTTCCGTGACTGACAGGGTCTCCGCCTCCCTGGAAAGGATGGACGGCCATTATGTGATGACGGAGAGTTCCGACATAGAGCTCTGAATCCGGACACAGTTAAATAATCCGTACTGTCTTGAAAGAACGTCTGGTTACGGCCGGGGCGAGGGTGATCTGCTGAAGGACCTCATGGATTCATGGACGGAGCTGGGAAGCGCGGCGGAGTTGTTTGAAGCATTGGACGACGGCGCCCGGAAGCGTTTGGAGAGGGTCCTTGACCCGCAGGAGGGGGAGCGGCTCCACGAACTGCTCGAAAAAGAGGCGGGCGGCGGCCACAGACTGCTGCGGGGGTTGATTCCGGAGGAGAGGCTTCAGTCATTGCGGGGGAATGGGCTCCTCGGCGACATCCAAGGGGACGGGGTGCTCTTCGATGTGATGAGGGAGGCCGCCACGGGCCTGCGACTGGTCAACACGGCGCTGCTGCGCTCTTTTCTGGAGATGGACGAGGGAGGCCGCTCCTACGCCGATGCGGAGGTGCTGTTGTCCGGCCTGGCCGAGGGATCCCCCTTCAGCCACATAGCCGATTCCCTGGCCAACGGAGCGATTGGGGGCCTGACGGCAGTGATGCTGGAGAGGGCGGGTTTCGAGGAGGCCGCGGCCCTCATACCTGATGATCATCTTGTCCTCGCGGCATGCACCGGAATTCCTGATGACCATGCAACCATGCTCGCAGGAATGCCTCGACCATGGAGCCTCTCCGGGGCGGGGGACGTCATCAGGGCATTGATCTCGATAGAGGAGGAGATGGGAGGGCTGGCGCTGGTGTTGACAGACTCCCGCCCCATGGCCTTGGCAGCGGTCTGCCTGGGGCATGAGGTCTGCCTACTCGGCGATGAGAGCGCCGGGATGGAGAGGGCGCTGCTCTATCAGTGCGCCCCCGATATGATGGGGGGGAGATTGGTGGAACCGCATCCCCCTGAGACCGAGGAGCCGTCGCTGGAGATGGTCATCGAGTCGGGTATCGCCGGGGCGAGGTTGATGCTGGAGCTGGCCGCTCTGAAACTTTCCCTGGCGCCCCCGGAGGCTCCGTTGGAATACCCCCATACCGCATACGGGCTGCCCTGCTTCAGAGCCTGGCAGGGGATCGGGGAGATGACCGTGACCCGGGCGCGGCAGATGGTGTCGGAACTGGCTGAGTCGCTGCCGGAACAGGGAGGCCTGCAGGAGGCCCTGCAGGCAGGGGAGGCGTCGATGTACGCCTGCGAGATCATCGAGGCGTTGCGATACCTCCAGCAACCCGAGCTGGCGGACAGGGAGGGCGAGGGGTTCATCCCCGACCGGGTGCTGCGGGAGCTGGGGCTGTCCTTCGTCGACGACACAATCCCCGGCTGCGCCCTGATGATCGGCGAAGCGCCGTCCCCCGAGCACGCGCTGGCCATAGCCCGCCAATGTCAGAGCAGGGGCCTGGTGCTCATAAGCGCCGACAGGATCAGCGACCAGCTTCGGGAGGCAGGGGCCAAGACCGGCTGGGGGCGAATGCTCTATCCCGTCGGAGCCCACAGCGCCATCGTGCATGCCATGAGCTTCGCCCTCAGGGCGGCCCTCTCCTTCGGCAACGTCGCTCCGGGGGACCGGGAGCGGTTGTCTTCGTACCTGGAGAGGAGACCTAAGGTCATGGTGCTGCAGATGGGGCCCCTGGACCCGGCGCGGGCATCGCTGGCCTTCGCGGCATTGATGCACAAGGCCTCCATCGTCAGCGACCAGGACCTCCCCCGGGCCCCTGACATGCTGGAGACCCGCAAGGATCCGGATGCCATGTTCCAGAAGGGGTTGGAGATGAGAGGGATCAGCGTGCAGGCGAGCACGGTGGACATCCCGGTGCCCTATGGCCCCGCTTTCGAAGGGGAGGTCATAAGGAAGGCGGAGATGAGGATCGAGGCGGGAGGGGGGCGCTCCCTTTGCGGCGAGCTGCTCGTCGCCCGTGACGAGGACGAGGTGGAGGACGGCAGTGTCTCCCTCATCGGCGAGGACATCGACGCCCTCCCTGCCGGAGTGGCTATTCCCCTGGCAATCCTCGTCGACGTATACGGAAAGGCGATGGAGCCGGATTTCGAGGCCGTGCTGGAAAGGAGGATCCATCAGTTCCTGAACTACGCCGAGGGACTCTGGCACACCGGCCAGCGGGACATGGACTGGATACGCATAAGCGAGGACGCTTGGAAGGCGGGCCTCAGGCTCCGCCACATCGGTGAGATCCTGGTGAGCAAACTGAAACAGGAGTTCGGAGGGATAGTGAGTCGCGTCCAGGTGACGTTGTTCACCGACGAGGAGAGGGCGGAGGGCCTCCTGCAAGAGGCCCGCGACATCTACCGCCAGAGGGACGAGAGGATGTCTGGCCTCCGGGACGGCTCGGTGGACGTGTTCTACACCTGCACCCTGTGCCAGTCCTTCGCTCCCGACCATGTTTGCGTGATATCGCCGGAGAGGCTCGGCCTTTGTGGGGCCATCAATTGGCTGGACGCCAAGGCCAGCAACCGCATCAGCGCCCACGGGCCCAACCAGCCCATTGAGCTCGGGGCCGTCCTCGATGAGGAGAAGGGGGAGTGGGGGGGCGTCAACAGCATCGTCACCAGCCTGTCCAACGGCAAGGTCTCCCGGGTCTGCATGTACAGCATCATGGACGCGCCGATGACCTCCTGCGGCTGCTTCGAGGCCGTCGTCGCCATGGGCAGCGACATGCAGAGCGTGGTGATCGTCGACAGGGAGTACGGGGGGATGTCCCCGGTGGGGATGAGGTTCTCCACGCTCGCCGGGTCCATAGGGGGCGGACGCCAGACCCCAGGGTTCATGGGAGTGGGGAGAAAATATATAACGAGCGACAAGTTCTTGGCCGCCGAGGGGGGCTTGGCCCGCGTGGCCTGGATGTCCAGCGGCCTAAAGGAGCGCCTTGCCGAGGAGCTCCGCGCCCGGGCGGAGGCTGTCGGCGAGCCCGACCTCTTGGACAAGATAGCCGATGAGACCGTCTGCGAGGACGCGGCCGGACTCATGGAATGGATGCAACGCAAGGGGCACCCCGCCCTGGGGATGCCGCCGCTGCTGTGAGGGATATGACATGGCCAAGGTGCCTTTGCCGAAAGAGAAGTGGAGCGGAGCCATAACGAGCACGGCGATGGGGGACGGCGGCGTCCGCCTGGGGGGAGCGAAGGGCATGCCCTTCCTGTCCTTCGAGGACCCTGACCTGCCGCTCCCCTTGCTGGCGGGCGAGGTCGTCGACGACCTGGAGGACTTCCCCTCCATCGTCCTGGACTTCTTTGGGGAGGATGCCGAGGACCCAGCGTCATGGGCGCAGCGCTGGAGGGGGATGGGGGCCGACCTCGTCTGCCTGCGGTTGCTGAGCACCGACCCCGACCGCCGCGACAGCTCGCCGGAGGAGGCCGCCGCCGTCGCCAAAAGCGTCGCCGACGCCACCGGGATGCCCCTCATAGTGTACGGTTGCGGGCTGCCAGAGAAGGACGCCGCGGTGATGGAGGCGGTGAGCGGAGCGCTTGCCGGCCACCGTTCCATCCTCGCATATGTGGAGGAGGACTCCTACAAAAAGATCTCGTCCGCGGCGATGGCCAACAAGCACGCTGTGCTGGCCTTCTCCAATCTCGACATCAACCTCGCTAAGCAGATGAACATTCTGCTCAGCGATTTCGGCGTCCAGCGCGAGGACATCGTGATGGACCCCTTAATGGCGCCCCTGGGCATGGGGCTGGAGTACTCCTACTCCGTCAACGAGAGGATAACGCTCGCCGCCCTCAATGGGGACCGGATGCTGCAGGTGCCCATGGTCTGCGATGCCAGCCAGGCCTGGCAGGTGCGTGACTGCGCCGAGGATGAGGAAGGCATGGGCGACCCGGTGGAGAGGTCGGCCTGGTGGGAGTTCGGCACCGCCCTGGCGGCGCTGCTGTCCGGCGCCGACATGCTCATCGTCCGCGGACCCTACGCCATGCAGCTTATCAGAGGGGCCATTGAGGACCTGGGAGGTGGCGCCTGATGCCCACCGCCATAGAGTATTTCAAATTCCTACCCAAGACCAACTGCGGCGAGTGCGGGCACCCCACCTGCTTGGCGTTCGCGATGCAGCTGGCCAACCAGAAGGCCTCGCTGGACGAATGCCCCTATGTGGACGAGGAGGCGAAACGGACCCTGCAGGAGTCCAACGCCCCGCCCGTCAAGGGGGTGACCGTGGGAGCGGGCGATGGCTCGCTCCGCATGGGTGAGGAGACCGTCCTCTACCGTCATGAGAGGCGCTTCGTAAACCCCACCGCCTACGCCGTGGCGATCCCCGACATTCTCCCCGAGGCGGAGCTGAGGGAGCTGGCGCGGAGCTACCTGGACATGTCGTTCGAGAGGGTGGGCATGGTCTTCGACCTGGACATGTTCGCCGTCTTCAACGCCTCCGGGGACGCGGAGAGGCTGCGGGCCGCCGCCGAGTCGCTGGTCGGGATGTGCTCCAAGCCGTTGATGCTCATCGGCGCCGGGGCGGAGGACTTGCGCCCGGCGGCGGAGGCAATAAGGGAGAGCCGGCCGCTGCTCTACGCCGCCGACGAGGATAACGTCTCCCCGATGGCGGCTCTGGCCGCTGAGCTCGGTCTGCCCCTCGCCTTGCGCGACGGCACCCTGGACGGCATGGCGGGGCTGGTGGAGGCCGCCCGCAAGGAGGGCGCCGAGGACCTGGTCCTGGACCTGGGCTCCGACAGTATGAAGCACATCCTGGAGAGCAACACCGTGGCCCGCAAGGTGTCGCTGAGGCGAAGCTTCAAGGGCCTGGGCTATCCGTTGATGAACCTGGTGGGCTCGGGCGAAGAGGGCATGATGATGGCGATGCTGTCCACCATGAAGTACGGGAGTTTGGTGGTCTTCGACTCCCTGGAGCCGCAGCAGGCCCTTCCCTTGATGACCCTGAGGCAGAACATCTACACCGACCCGCAGGTGCCCATACAGGTCAAGGAGGACCTATACCCCGTGAACGGCCCGGGAGAGGATTCGCCGCTGCTATTCACCACCAACTTCTCCCTGACGTACTTCACCGTCAGGGCGGACATCGAGAAGTCGCGCATCCCGGTCTGGCTCCAGGTGGTGGACACCGAGGGGCTCTCGGTCCTCACCGCCTACGCGGCCAACAAGTTCGGCCATGAGCACGTGGCGGCGGCCCTGGAGGCCAGCTCCGCGCTGGAAAGGACATCGGGGCCGGTGGTCACGCCGGGCATGGTCGCCAAGATGAGCGGGAAGCTGGAGGAGGCCCTGGGCCGCAAGGTCCTGGTGGGGCCGATGGAGTCCGGCTCGCTGCCCAAGTTCCTCAAGAACCTCGGAGTATGAGCCTCTCGCAGAACCTCTCCACCGCCGCATAGGCCTCGGAGCGTTCCAGCCCCCGCAGGGGCTTTCCTTCCATGTTGAGCACGTCCAGCCGGGGGTCGTACGGTATGAACGAATAATTCCGGAAGCCGGCGGCCTCGGCGCGGCGGCGGGCGCCCTCTCTCGAATCAGGAGTGCAGGAGTTGACGAGCAGCGTGACGCGGCGGGCGCCGATGCCGACCTCGTCGGCGAGGTCGCGTATGCGGGCGGCGCTGCGCATGCCCACCGGAGAGGGGTCCGACACCAACACCAGAAGGTCCACCCCCTCCACCGTGCGCCGCGAGAGATGCTCCATCCCCGCCTCATTGTCGATCACCACATGTCGGTAGGATTCCGCCAATGCTCCGATTACGTCCTTCAGCACGTTGTTGGCGAAACAGTAGCAGCCCTCGCCGTGGGGCCTCCCCATGGCCATGAGGTCGTGGCCGTCGCCCTCGGCGACGGCATGGCGGGCCCGTTGGCGCAGCAGGTCGTGCTTGGGGACGCCTTCCGGGCCCTTGCGCAGACCCTCCATGGCCGCTGCCATGTCCGTGGCCGCATCCAGACCCAGCTTCTCGCCCAGGTTGCTGTTCGCATCGGCATCGATGGCCAGCACCGGCGGGCTGCGCTCCGAGAGTATGAGGGTCATGAGGCCGGCGAGGCTGGTCTTACCCACCCCGCCCTTGCCGGCGACGGCGATCCTCATGGCAATGAGTGCCTCTCCTTCAGGGCCTGAGAGAGGCCGCTGAGAAGCTCGAGCACATCGGGCACGGCCTCCTCCTCCAGACCTCCGAGGCCGCATTGGGGGGTGAGAAGGCAGCGCCTCAGTATAAGGTCCATATCCAGGCCTTTGTCCGCCAGCGCCGACATATGCATCTCCAATAGCCCCATCAGGCTATCGGGGTCCTCGATGGCTGCCCCCTCGGCGGTGTTGGGGACCATGCCCCATGCCAACGCGCCTCCCCGCTCCAGGAAGGCGGCGGTCTCCTCCGGATAGAGGGCGATGGTGTGGCCGTAGGCGTAGGCGTCGAAGGAGAGTATGTCCGCGGAGGTCGACATCACCATGGGCCAGTCGGTGTTGCCGCAGCAATGGATCGCCTTATGCGCATCCACATTCTCCATGGCCTCGTTAATCCAGGCCACCGCATCATCGGCCGCCACGCTGGCGAAGGGGGTGCCCAGCATGGTGAGGGTGGGCTCGTCGAAGAACATCACCGGGTTGCTGTTCCTCGCCCTCAGCTCCTGTACCTGCCAGCGCGCCATCATGTTGACGTTCTTCCGCACTATCTCCCCGTAGGAGTCATCGTAGATGACCGCCCTCCCATCCTGGTCGAAGATCTGCAGCCCTTCGCTGATGGGGCCTGTTATCTGTCCCTTGACGGCCATGAAGCCGTCCAGGTCACGGTCCAGCAGCTCATAGAGGCCGCCGAAGTACTCGGGCGGATGGCGGTAGTACTCCAAATCCTCGGAGAGCAGGGCGGTGTAGAACTCCATGGGGTCATAGTCGTCCAGGTCCACGGTGATGGCCTTCCTCTCGGCATCGATGCGCGCCCCAGGGAGGGGCGTCGCCGTCTGGGCGTACATGTTCTCGGCATATCCCCGTGACGGCAGCTGCGGCCATGCGGGAACGTCCACGCCGCTGGACAATATGAGGTCCAACGCCGCTTCGGGGTCGCGGTGGGGGAGGGAGCCTATCAATGTCGCTGAACAGTTCCAATCCATCGGCGAGCAATCCCGCTGCCCCCTATTAAAGACTTCTAGTCCCGGTGGGAGGGGAATACGGCTTCATCGGTATGGGGGAGGAAGAGGGCCGACGAATACTCATGGAAGAAGGAGGGTTCGCTGCTTAGGTCCAGGTAGGTCATCCCTCCCACCAGCGGCCCGAGCTCTTCCCTGGCCCCCTGGTGCAGCAGTGCCGACTTGGCCCCGCCGAGGGCGGCGTTCCCCAGGAAATGGAATCTGTCCCTGCCGATGTCAGGAAGCAGCCCCATGGCGATGGCGTTCTCCAGGTCTATGTGCCTGCCGAAGCCTCCGGCGATGAGCACCCGCTCCAGGTCGGAGAATGCCATGCCCATGCTGGACAGCATGGTCCTGGCGGCGGCGAATATGGCCGCCTTGGTCCTGATTATGCTCTGCATCTCCGCCTCAGAGATCGATAGTCCGCTCCCTTCCGGGCCGATCTGCAGCCGCCGGTCGCCGTCATCGTCCTCCGCCGCTGACTGGTCGGTGAACCTGCCCTTCTTGTCCACCATGCCCGACAGGTACAGCTGCGCCACCAAGTCTATGAGCCCGGAGCCGCAGAACCCATGGGCCTCCTCGCCGCCGATGGTGGCCGTTCGGAAGACCCCTCCCTCCACCCGTACCGACTCCACCGCCCCGGGGCAGGCGCGGGTGCCGCAGCGCAGCTCACCCCCCTCGAAGGCGGGCCCCGCCGAGGATGAGCAGGCCACCATGAACTCGTCGTTGCCGAGGACCAGCTCCCCGTTGGTGCCCACATCGATGAGGAGCGACACCCGGGGGTCCCGGTGCATACCCGAGTGCAGTATGTCGGCGACCACGTCCCCTCCCACATAGGACGAGAGACATGGCAGCATGATCAGCTCGGCGCCGCCCTCCACCTCCAGGCCGCAGGCGCTGGCATCGTAAATCGTCTCTTCGACGAGGGGCTTGAAGGGCGGATTGCGCAAAGGCGAGGGGTCGACCCCGAGGAAGAGATGCCCCATGACGGTGTTGGCCGCCACTGACACCGCTCCAACATCGGTTTCGGCGTGGTCGGCCATGCGGGCCAAGATGCCGTTGATGGACCTCAGCGCTAGGCTGCGCAGGCCCTGGACCCCGCCGTCCTCCGCATGCTCCATCCGGCTCAGGACGTCCTCGCCCAGCAACAGCTGGTGGTTGTAGTCGCTCAGCGTGATGAGTTCCCTGCCGTCGCTGAGGTCGAGGAGGCTGGCGGCGATGGTGGTGGTACCTATGTCCAGCGCCAGGCCGTGGCCCCTGCCGCCCACCATGGGGGAGAAGGGGAGCTCGCGCAGCGGCGAGTGGTCGACGACGGCGTCGATGTCATGGATGGTGGGGTGGCCCACCATCACGATGCAGTCCTCCATGACCTCCGCCTGGCATGCCAGCCTCACGCCTGACTCCCATTCCGCTTTGGACAATGATTCCATGCCCTTGTCGCCGGTGCGTCCGTCAACGGACACCTTGCAGCGCCCGCAACGCCCCTGGCCGCCGCAGGGGGATTCCACCGCCACCCCGGCGCGCGCCGCGGCTTGGGCGATGGTCTCGCCATCTCCGGCGTCTATGCGCGCATCGTCCGGTAGGAACGTCACCCTGCGGCCCATGCGCCGATGAACCTTTTGCGCGTTTTTAATTGTGTCCACGGAAAAACGATATAGGCGTTAGCGGTTGTTACCGGCATGAAGGTCGCGGGCTTCATCAAGACATCCCTGCTCGATTGGGACGGCTGCATCGCCGCCACCGTCTACCTGTCCGGCTGCGGTTTCCGCTGCCCTTTCTGCCACAACCCCGACCTGGTCATACCCGGCCGCGCGGCGGACGACATAACATGGGAGGATGTGGAGGAGTACCTGAGGGACAACAACGACTTCCTCGACGGCGTGGTGTTCTCCGGAGGGGAGCCCACATTGAGCCCTTTCCTCCATGAAATGGTGAAGAGGGTGAGGTCATTGGGCCTGAAGGTCAAGCTGGACACCAACGGCAGCATGCCGGACGTGCTCGACGACCTCATCGGCGCCGGACTGGTGGACTTCGTGTCCATGGACGTCAAGGCGCCTTTGGACGAGCGCTACGACCAGCTCTGCGGCGTGCCGGGGCAGGCGGAGGAGGTCAGGCGATCGGTCGAAGTGGTTATATCGTCCGGCATCGAACACGAGTTCCGCACCACCGTGGTGCCCATATATCTCAAGCAGAAGGACGTGGAGGACATCGCCCGCTCCTTGGAGGGGGCGAAGCGCTTGGTGTTGCAACAGTTCCGGCCCAAGGTCACCCTAGACCAGAACCTGGGGGCGTTGGACCCTCTGCCTGATTCAGAGCTCCGCTCCATGGCCGAGGCGGCCCGGCGCCACGTTTCCAACGTGAAGGTGCGCGGGATCTAGAGGAACTCGGCGATCATCGCCCTGGTGCCGGGGGCGATGCGGTTGTTGCTGCTGTTCACGTAGGCGACATCCGCCTTCATCTCGGCGAGGAACCTCTCCACGACCTCCTGCGACGAGCTGAAAACCCCGGCGCTGATGCCGGTCTCGCAGGCGTCTATCATCCCCAGCGCTTCGTCCATGTCCTTGGCGGTCTGCACCGACAGGAAGGGGAGGGAGTGGTCGATGCAATTGAACTCGTGCTCGTCCTCCAGGCCCATCAGTATCGCCGGCTGCACGTACTGCCCTTCATCGAGGAATTCCCCTCGCAGCACCTTGCCGCCATGTAGCACCTTGCCCCCCAGCTCACGTATCAGGGAGGTGAACTCGTCCAGCCTCTCGGGCGAGGCCAACGGTCCGGTGTCGACGGTGCTGTCGGCCGGGTCGCCCACCTTGAAGACCTCGGCGTTCTTCAGCAGGGCGCTGACGAACTCCTCGGCATGGTCCTCCAAAACCACCACCTTGGAGCAGGAGTCCATACGCTGGCCGCTGTAGGAGAACGCCGACTTGAGCACCATGACCGCGACCTCGTCCATGTTGTCGTTGCCCGCGACCAGAGCGGGGTTCATGCCCTTGATCTCCGCCACGAATCCCAGCTCATCGTCGACGTGGGTGAACATCGCCTCGTCGACCAGCTCCCCCGAGCCGCAGACCGCGACGCCGGCGATGTCGGGATGGTCCATGAGGTTGCGGCGCATAGCCCCATCAGGGTCGGTGGCTATGCTGAGGGCTTCCGCCAGCTTGCCGGTGGCGATGGCGTTGAAGGTCATGAAGCAGGGAGCGGGGCATTCGTGGGGGGGCACCAGGAAGACGGCGTTGCCCGCCATCAGTGCCGAGAGTGCATAGGACATCGGGCCCGCCAGCGGGGAGTTGTAGCTCGCCAGGACAGCCCAGGGGCCCTTACCCGGAGACATGGGGGGCTCCATCTCCTCATGCAGCGTCTCGATCACGTCCAGAAGCCTCTCCACCTCGAACAGCGACTCGGTCTCGGTCATGCCGGCGCTGATCGAGACGACGGCGGCGAGGCGGTATCGCTGGCGCTGCACCCTCTCCCTCACCTGCTCGAGGATCCCCCTCCTCTCCTCCACGCTGGTCGATGACCAGGACCCATGGGCCTTGACCACATTGGGCATAACTGACTGGGGAAGGTCGGCCTCGCTGCGCTGGAAGCGGCCGAACTGTATGCTTATGTCGATGGGGCTGGAGACCAGATAGTCCTTGGAGGCGCCGTACTTGATGCCCGCGATCCAATTGGGCTGGTCCACCTTCTCGTTGTTGAGGATGGAGTTGAATGCAGCGTCGAACTTAGTCTTGCGCTCCACGGGGGTGTCTTCCTGGTTCATGGCTGTCACGAATCCCGCTAGAAGCGGTTGGACTGATAAGTGTTTTCCCTACTGCGGCCCACCGTCATTAATTAATACAGGATTACCTTTTTTCCCTTCACCGGGCTCGTGGTCTAGGGGTCATGACGTTGCCTTCACACGGCAGAGATCGCCGGTTCAAATCCGGCCGAGCCCACCATCATCACGTTCTTGAACCTGATTGTCGCCAGCGGGCGCTCCCCGCGATGAATTAAAAAGTGGGGTTTGGTAAAGGGTTTGCGCCGCGTGCCTACTCCTCGACCTCAGCGCCGTGAGCGAGGGACATGAAGTTGTCCACGTCGCCGTAGTCGTCGGTCCTGAGACTGACGATGGTGCCGACGATCATAGCGGCGGGCAGGCTGTACAGGGCGGGATTGACCAGGACCGGTATGCCGGCGAGGTCGTCCATGCCCAGGAGCCTGGCGCCAACGAATACCGCCGATATCGTTATACCGGTGACGATGGTCGCCAAAGCTCCCTGGCTGGTGTACTTGGTCCACCAGACCGAGAGGAACAGCACCGGGAAGAACACGCTGGCGGCGATGCCGAAGGCCAGCGTGACCAGGTAGCTGACGTTCTGGTCAGCGAGACCTATGCCGAAGAGGACCGCTATCGTTCCCGCTCCGACGATGGCCATCTTGGCGACCTTGACCTGGCGCCTCTCATCCGCATCGGGGTTGATGACCTCCTTGTAGAAGTCATGGGTGACCGATGTGCCGATGGTTATCAGCAGCCCGGCGACGGTGGACAATATGGCGCAGAAGGCGCCGCCGATGGCGATGCCCAACATTATGTTGCCTCCCACCAACTGGCCGAGCAACGGCACCGCCATGTTCTGAGCTATGGAATCCTGCCCGTCAAGGAAGTATCCCATCAGGTCAGGGTAGAGCAGGTACATCGCGGCGAGCCCGACGAAGGTGGCCATCAGATAGAAGGTGCCCACCAGGACCAGGACCCCTAGGGTGCTGGTGCGGGCGTCGCGGGGCCTCTCGACGGTGAAGTAGCGGGTCAGGACGTGGGGCAGACCAGCGGTCCCGAAGACCAGCCCTATCGACAGGGCGAAGACGTTCATCCATCCTGTAGCGAAGATCCCCGGCGTCAGACCGGTCGGCTCACCGGTGAGCGCCTGGGCCACGTGGGCCACCGCCGCTCCGGCGGTGAGCTCGCTCCAGGTCGGTATGTCAGGGTCGGCGATTCTGGATGCGGCATACTCAGGCGGTATGGTCTGGTTCGCCTTTTCGACTATACCGAGTATGTTGCCGTCGAAGAAGTTCACCACCGTCAGTATCAGTATCAAGGCCATGGCCATCCACAGGATGACCCCTTGGATGATCTGGTTGTAGGTGGTTGCCCTCATCCCGCCGATCGCGACGTAGGATATGACGATGACACCGATGACCAGTAGCGAGAACACGTAATCCCATCCCAGCAATAGCTGCAGCAACGCTCCGGCGCCGATGAACTGCGGTATGATGTAGAAAGTCGATATCAGGACCACAGAGAACATGGCGCTGAACCTGATCGCCCGGTTGCCAGTGAACCTGGTGGTCAGGGCCTCAGGGGCGGTGAACTTGCCGATCTTCCGCAGCGGGACAGCCAATAGCAGCAGCAGGACGATGTAGCCGCCGAAGTAGCCGATCCCGTCCCACGCCTTGTCGATGCCCACGACCGCTATCGCCCCAGCGACGCCGAGGAAGCTAGCGGCCGAGAGGTAATCGCCAGTGAGGGCCAAAGAGTTCTGCAGCCACGAGATCTTGCGGCCGGCGACGTAGAACTCAGCGGCGGTACGCGAGTACCGGCGCGAGTATATGGCCACCAGCAACGAGACGGCGACGAGGCCGAGAACTATCGATAATGCGACATAATTCATATCTGGTCACCTCAGTCGTACTCCGCCGCCAATCGGTGGAACCCGATGCCGGTTATTATCCCCAGAGGAAAGAGCGCCAAGAGCCATATCAATCCGACGGTCATGCTACCGATGACCGCCGTGGTGGCGACGTCCTCGAAGAATGAGTTCAGTATCCCCAGGCCGAAATATGGTGCGAGGAAGGTCAGCAATGCCCCGAATGACATGCCGAGCCTCTTGCCCAGTTGGAGCTCCTGCAGCGGGACCTTGACAACTTTGGTCTCGGTGACGTAGTCCATCGAAGGCTTAATCAAGCCGTTCGCTATCGACAGGATCTCCGTGAGCTCGTCCTTGTTGTAGCCCTTGGTCATCGTGACCGGGTAGCGGGAGTGGCGCATGACGCCCTCGGCGACGCTGCCGAGAGTGATCCTCTCCCACCCGCTACGGCCGGAGTTGCCGATGACTATCATGTCCGGCTTGACCTCGTCGGCCACCCTCAGTATCGAACCGACGATGGGACCTGACTCCATGGGCATCTCCCGCACCTCGATACCTCTGAGTATGCCGTACTCGCGGGCCACCTCTGGCCCGTTGGCAATCTCTCCGGTGTAACGGAATTCCTCGACATGCTCCCCCATCTGCTCCAGCACCGTCAGTGGCGTCTTCTCGGGCACCGTGGCCACGAACACTGTCGCGTCCATCATTTCCGCGAGATCCATGGCCTTCTTGGTGGCGGCGAGGGCGGGCATCGATCCGTCCGACGCGAGGAGAATCCGTCTATCGGGCAGATTCCCTTCCTCTCGTTCCGTTGTCATGTATCATCTCCGTTCCTTCGTCACCCTGCCCATGGTCCGCGGCGAATGCGTCCCCCGGGGCGGACAGGGTGCCGAACGGAACTTACAAAACAGATATTATATAAACTTAGCGTGATTTTCAATTATCTCTACTACGATATATAGCAGAAAACGATTGTTCAACTCTTACTTCTCGGGATAATCCGGCATTTTATCTTGTATTTTTTACGGAATTCGTAGAAAATCATCCTAAACAGCCAAAAGACAATGTGTACGTTTGCGCATGCCTTGTCTACCGCCACGTCCAGCACGGGGAGCGTTGCAGTATCTTTTAATACCTCATCTCGATTTAAGCGCATCCCTCGGGGCTCGTGGTCTAGGGGTCATGACGACGCCCTTACAAGGCGTAGGTCGCCGGTTCAAATCCGGCCGAGCCCACCATAAACATCCTGTCAACGATTGTCACACTCCGCTGATACTTTCCTCGAACAGTATTTATTCTCGCGGATTTCTGATTGAATGATTGATATGTCATACGGCAAGCATTCCGAGACCTTGGTAAAGGCGTTGGGTCTAGAAGGAGAGCCGGTAGGGGTGGGGATGATCGAGAGCGGGGCCGAGCTGCCTACCTGGTGCGATGTGCCGGAACAGCCGGTCAGACATTGCCAGTCCATAATGAGGGCGCGCCGAGGTGAGTCCATGGCCATTCCGGCGGAGAAGCATATGTGCGGCGTAGGCGCCGCTGCCCTGGGGATGGCCGAGCTCGCCGAGAACGTCAAATCGGGGGAGTTGCACACAAAGATGGGTCTTTACGGGGCCGAAGAGGCCGCCGGAGCGACCATGGATGTGAGTCCTTCGCTACCTGCGGGAAGCACCATCGCCACAGTGGTGGCGCCCCTCTCCCGGTTCGAGGGGGAGCCGGACGTGATCGTGGTGACAGCCACGCCGGAGCAGATATACTGGCTCCTTCCTGTGGCCTCCACCTACCGGGAAGGCGGACGCAGCCTGGTGGACCTCGCATCCGTCCAGGCCGCTTGCGCCGACGCGACCGCGGTGCCTTTCCTCTGCCAGCATAGCAACCTCTCCCTGGGCTGCTTCGGTTGCCGCAAATCCACGGACATGGAGCCCCATGAGATGCTCCTGGGCATACCGGCGGTGCTGTTCCCGGGCATCGTAGATGCGGTCGAGGAGCTTGAAGAGGGGCCGATACCGAAATCCCGCGTTAAGGGCTGAGGCCTCCCAGGGTTGATGCGTATGGAGGAGAAGAAAAACCAGAAGCAGCAATGGGAGAAGGCGTACCAGAACAACGTGGACTTCTTCGGCGAGGAGCCCAGCGAGCTCGCCCTGTCGGTCGTCGGCACCTTGGAGATGGAGGAGGTCGAGAGGATGCTGGAGCTTGGTTGCGGCCAGGGAAGGGACACATTCTTCTTTGCCCGGAAGGGCTTCGATGTCCACGCCCTCGACTATTCGTCAGAAGGGATAGAGCTGATGAGGTCCAAGGCCGAGGATGGCGGGCTGAAGATGGACATTGGAGTCCATGACGTCCGCGACCCGCTGCCCTTCCCCGACGAGAGTTTCGATGCGGTCTACTCACACATGCTTCTCACCATGGAGCTCGTCGAGGAGGAGATATCCTATGTGCTCCAGGAATGCCTCAGGGTGCTCAGGCCAGGGGGCCTGAACATCTATTCGGTGAGGAACGACCACGACCCGCACTACGGCCAGTTCCTCCATGTGGGCGAGGACATGTACCAGAACCCCATGGGGTTCGTGGTCCATTTCTTCCCGGAGGAGAAGGTGCGGCGTCTGTCCGAGGGCTACCTGCTCGAATGGATCAAAGAGTTCGAGGACTCCTCACCGCCCTTCGTCAAGAGGCTCTACGAGGTCGTTCTAAGGAAGCCTGAGCGCTAGCGTCCATGCACCTCGACCGCCGCCAGGAGTCAGACCTCTCCGGAGAGAGAGGAGAGCCGAGGCGCTGGGCCATGGAGGTGCTCTGCAGGGTGGGCGATGAGGCCGGCTCCTCGAGGATGGTGGCGGTCGCATCGGCCCACATCCCATCTTGGGACGGCCCTGAGGGGAGGTCGCTGCTTGCTCTCGCCAGAGATGGCTTGGGGGCACGGTGCAGCCTCAACCCCGCCTGCGCCTCCCCGGAAGCGGCAGAACATCCCCCCAATATCATGGACGTCCGCAGCTGCGCCCCCTATCTCTGCGGCCAGAACGTCGCCCCTGGCAGCGTGGTGGCGTGGGGGGGCAGGGCCGCCTGCGCCTTCGTAAACTCGGCCATCGGCGCCCGCAGCGAGCAGGAGAGCACTCGAACAGCGCTGGCCGCGGCCATATGCGGCCTGACGCCGGAGAGAGGCCTGCACCTGGATGAGAACAGGGAGGCCACGGTCGCGGTGGTCATCGACGACAGCGGCCAAGACCTGGAAATGGTGGGCCATGCCGCGTCCGCCCTTCTTCCGGGGGAGAGGCCCCTGTTCTGCGGCGTCCGTCCCGGCATGGGCGCCTTCAAACGATTGGCCCTGGCCGTGAACAGCAGAGGCGGGTCGCCTCTTTTCCACGTCACCGATGGCGGACCGCCTCCTGGACTGGAGCGCGTCAATGCCGCCGACCTCGCTTCGCAGGGGACGTTACGGAAAGAGGCGGACCTCCTAGTCATAGGCTGCCCCCACCTGTCGGAGCAAGAGATCAACCGCTGGGCAAGAAGGATCGGTGACGACCGCCCGGCCATGGAGGCGTGGTTCTTCATGTCGCGGCTCTGCAGCGACAAATCCCCCAAGACAGGAGAGGTGCTGCGAGCCGCCGGCAGGGTCATCGTCGACCTCTGTCCCATCGCCATGGCCGAGGAGATGGAGGGGAAGAGGGTCGCTTGCAGCAGCCCGGTGCTCGCCGATATGCTTTCAGACCGCGGGCTGGACGCCTTCTATTTGAACGAGGAGGGTATGGCTCAGGCCCTATTCCGCATTTGAAGAGTTTCCGCGCCGTTCCCTCAGATCCGCTCCATGCTCTTCACATCCCCCTGGCGGGTGAGCACGATGTGGGTGGCGGGGAATTCACTTCCGGACAGGTCGCGGGCCTGCTGCACCAGGCGCACCAGGCCTTTGCAGCAGGGCACCTCCATCGTCACCACCGTGACGCCCGTCGCTCCGCCGCCGTCGACCATGTCAGCGATCTTCTGCGCGTACAACGGCACATCGCGGTCCAGCTTGGGGCACGCGGTCACCAGGGTGGCGGCGTCGCCGTACAGGTCCTTGACGCCGGAGCGCACGAAGCCGGCGCAGTTTGCCGCCAGCAGCAGCTCCCTACCGTTCAGATAAGGAGCCCTGGCGGGGACCAGGTGAAGCTGGATGGGCCACTGCGTCTCCGATGCGGGGCTGGGAGGATGCAGGGTCAGGCAGGCGCTTTCGGAATCAGCCTCCTCCCATCCCTGCGGCAGGGGGTGTCCTTTCTCCTCCAGGTATGACAAGGCCTCCTGCAGCCATTCATCGGCGCCGTGCTCCTTGAGATGGCGCAGGTGGAGGATTATCATCTCCTCCCCTTGGGCGGCGATGGTCTCCATCACCATGCGCTCGTCATAGGGCTCGCTCTCCCTCCGCTCCACCGATATCGCCCCTTGAGGGCACTCGCCCACGCAGGCTCCGAGGCCGTCGCAGTAATCGTCCGCCACCAGCCTCGCCTTGCCGTCAACAAGCTGTATCGCCCCCTCCGGGCAGGAGCGGACGCAGTCGCCGCAGCCGTCGCATAGGTCCTCGTCTATCTCGATTATGTCCCTGATCATGCTTCCTCAGGCAGCAGGAGACGCAGGTCCTGCTCCACATCGGTGTTCTTACGGATGTTGAACTTTTCCACTAGCACGTCCAGGACGCCCGGCGACACGAAGGCGGGCAGCCTCGGGCCGAGGGTGATGTCCTTGATGCCGAGGCTCAGCAACGCCAGCAGTACCAGCACCGCCTTCTGCTCGTACCAGGCGATGTTGTATGATATGGGGAGCTCGTCAACGTCCACTCCCAGCTCCTCCGCCAAAGCCATGGCGGTGGCCACCAGCGAGTAGGAGTCGTTGCATTGCCCCGCGTCGACAACCCGCGGTATGCCGTCGATGTCGCCCAGAGAGAGCTTGTTGTAACGGTACTTGGCGCAGCCGGCGGTCAGTATCATCACGTCGTCAGGCAGCGCCTTGGCGAACTCGGTGTAATACTCCCTCTCCTTCCTCCGGCCATCACAGCCCGCCATCACCATGAAGCGCTTGATCCTGCCTTCGGAGACCAGTTCCAGCAGCCTGCCGGCGTTATCCGCGAGGGCCTTCCGCGCCAGACCTATGGTCATCTCGCCCTCCTCCAGAGGCCTGGGTGGATCGCTGCGTAGGGCCATCTCCACCAGCGGAGAGAAGTCCTTCCGCCCGTCCGCGTCGGCCTCGATCCTCTTCAGCCCCGGGAATCCCACCGCGCCGGTCATGAAGATCCGGTCCGCATAGGAATCCTCGGGAGGAACGAGGCAGTTGGTGGTGAGTAGCACCGGTCCGTTGAAGCTTTCGAACTCCTCCTTCTGCTGCCACCACGAGCCGCCGTAGTTGCCGACCAGGTGCTCGTACCTCTTCAGCCCCGGATAGGCGTTGCAGGGCAGCATCTCGCCGTGGGTGTAGACGTCTACTCCCGTGCCCTCTGTCTGCTGCAGCAGCATCTCCAGGTCCTTGAGGTCGTGTCCGCTGACCAGTATTCCCGGCCTTTCGCGCACGCCGATGCTCACCGTGCTGGGCTCCGGGTCGCCGTAGGTGGATGTGTTGGCCTTGTCCAGCAACGCCATGGTCTCGACGCCTGCGCGGCCGCATTCCAGGGCCCATCCGACCATGGCATCGGCGTCGAGGTCCTCGAGAGTCGAGGCCAGGCCCTTGCGCATGAACTCTGCGATCGCCGGGTCCTCGAAGCCTAGGGCCCGGGCGTGGCTGTAGTAGGCGGCCATCCCTTTGAGGCCGTAGATGAGGAGCTCGCGCAGGGAGCGGACGTCCTCGTCCTCGCTCGCGAGTACGCCCTCCGTCCTGGCCTTGGCCGTCAGATCCCTTTCATCAGCTGGCCTCCAAGTGGCGGCCTCGGGTGCATCTTTCGGCAAAGGCAGGGAGTCCCTGAGGTCCAAGGCCTCCCATATTTTCGCGGAGAAGTGCTCCGCGTCGAAGTTCACGTTGGTTATGGTGGAGAACAGCGAATCGGCGATGAAATCCTCCACCTGGCGGTATTGCTCTGCGGCCAGGCTGCGGCATGCCATTCCTTTGAGCACGTATATCAGCAGGTCCTGCAGCTCGGCGACCTCCGCCGGCTTGCCGCATACCCCGCCCTTGGTGCAGCCCTTGCCGCCCGCGGTCTCTTCGCATTGGAAACAGAACATTGTCTTTGTCACCTCATAGTATATAATAGATACTAGATATACAATGTATACCTAAATATAAATATCCGAGAGTTTCTACCAAGTAACCGTGAGGCAAGGCTGCACCGTCAACATGACCCTGGAGTATCTAGGGCGCAAATGGGCCATGCTCATACTCCTGGAGATATACAAAGGAGGGGGCAGGAGGCGTTTCGGCGAGCTACGAGGGGGCCTTGACGGTATAACCGCGAAAGTGCTCACCACGAGGCTCAAGGAGCTGGAGGAGCGCGGTCTGATAAGGAGGGAGGTGGACGCCTCCTCGGTGCCGTTCAAGGTGGAGTATGAGCTCACACCCGCCGGCGAGGACGTCATCCGCATCATCAAGGAGCTCAAGCAGTGGGCGCTTACATGGATGGTGGACAACCTGGACTGCCAAGGCCAGGACTGCTCCTCCTGCGAGCTTTGATCATGCCCTGATGGCGATGTTCCCGCCCCGGACGACGTTGTCGTAGTTCTTGTAGCCGAGGATGGACTCTATCCTGTTGCTGTGCGCCCCCATGACCTTGCGAAGCTCCTCGTGGTCGTAGTCGCTTATGCCCTTGGCGAAGACCTCGCCGTCGCAGCGGATGTCGACCACGTCACCCCTGCGGAAGCTGCCGTGGACTCCCTTCACCCCGCTGGGCAGCAGCCCCATGTGCCTTTCGGTCAGCGCCCTGCGGGCGCCCTCGTCGACATCTATGGTGCCGTTGGAATGCGCCAGCAGTATCCAGCGGGTGCGTATGCGCCGCACCTCGCCATCGGCGACGAACAGCGTGCCGATCTCCTCCCCCTGCAGCACGCGGATGATGACGTCCTCCTCCGAGTGGTTGGCTATGACCATGTGGCAGCCGGCCATGTTGCATATCCGCGCCGCCTGGATCTTAGTCCTCATCCCGCCCACGCCGCGGGTGGTGCTGGGCCTGCCGGCGAAGGACTCGATGGTATCATCGATGGAGTGCACCTCCGATATCAGCTCGGCGTCGGCATGGACCCGGGGGTTGCGGTCGTAGAGCCCGTCCACGTCCGAGAGGATGATGAGGATGTCGCTGTCGAGCTTGCTGGCCACCATGGCGGACAGGGTGTCGTTGTCCCCGAACACCGCCTCTATCTCCTTGATGCAGACGGCGTCATTCTCATTGATCACAGGAATGACGCCGTTCTCCAGCAGGGTGTTGAGGGTGTTCCTGACGTTGAGGTAGCGGACCCGGTCCGAGTAGAAGTCGTAGGTCAGCAGGACCTGCGCAATCTTGAGGTCGACCTTGGCGAAGCTCTCCGCCCATCTCTGCATAAGTATGCTCTGGCCCACCGAGGCCGCCGCCTGGCGGATGGGGACCTCCTTGGGCTTGGGAACGACCTCCATGGCATCGAGGCCGATGCCTATGGCCCCCGATGTGACGACGATGGCCTCCATGCCGCGGGAGCGTATCCACTTCACCTGCCGGGCCACCGAGTCCATGAACTCGGCGTCCACCTGGAAGTCGTCATTGGTTATGGAGGAGGTCCCCACCTTTATGACCGCCCCCCTTATCTCGCCCAGCTTCTCGCTCCGCATCCGCGCTCACCTTATCTCCAGCTGCCTGGACAGGGACAGGTGCTTGAATGGCCTCGCCCCTTTGCCCGCGTAGTCCTTGACGGCGTGACCCTCCCCCAGCAGCACGTACTTGTAGATCATGAGGCCTTCCATCCCCACCGGGCCGCGGGCGTGTATCTTGTTGGTGCTGATGCCCACCTCCGCCCCTTTCCCGTAGCGGTAGCCGTCAGCGAAGCGGGTGGATGCGTTCACCATCACCGAGGACGAGTCGACCATGGCCACGAATCTCGCCGCCCTGCCACGGTCCTTGGTGACGATGGCGTCGGTGTGCCCGGAGCCATGGGCGTTGATGTGGGCGACCGCGTCCTCCATGTTATCCACCACCTTGATCGAGAGTATGAGGTCGTTGTACTCGGTGTCCCAGTCCTCCGCGGTGGCGTCCACTGCCTCCGCCCCCGACGCGGCCACGATCCTTTTGGAGGCGGCGTCGCACCGGAGCTCCACCCCGTTGGACGCCAGTATGTCCGCTATGCCCGGAAGGAGGGCCGGCGCCGCCGCCGCGTGCACCAGCAGAGTCTCTGCGGCGTTGCAGACCGCGGCGTACTGCACCTTGGAGTCCACCGCCACCTCGAGGGCCTTCTCAGGGTCGGCGTTCTCGTCCAGGTAGACATGGCAGACGCCATCGGCATGGCCGAGAACGGGTATGCGGGTGTTGTCCTGTATGTAACGGACGAAGTCGTTGGAGCCACGGGGTATGATGAGGTCTATGTGATCATCGAGGTCCAGCATGGCGGCCACGTCGTCACGGGTCTCCATGAGCTGGAAGGCGTCCGAGGGCATGCCTGCGACGGATGCTATGGCGCCGGTCAGCAGGTCGAAGAGGGCGCGGTTGGACTCCCGCGCCTCGCTTCCGCCCTTGAATATGGTGGCGTTACCGCTCTTGAGGCAGAGGGCCATTATCTGCGGCACCACGTCCGGGCGCGATTCGAAGATAACGCCGATGAGGCCTATGGGCGTGCTCACCTGGTATAGCTCCAGGCCGTCGTCGAGCTCCAAGGCGCTGACGGTCCTGCCCACCGGGTCCGGCAGCCCCTTGACGTCCCTGATGCCGGCGATCATCTCATCGATCTTGGCGTCGTCGACCTTCAGCCTCTTCAGGAGCGCGGGGGTGAGCTTGCCCTCGGCCAGCATGTCCTCCGCGGCATCCAGGTCCTTGGCGTTGGCCTCCATTATCGCCGCCCTGCCGGAGTCGAGCGCCGCCGCCATGGCCTCGAGGGCCTCGTTCTTGCGGGCGCTGCTCTCGGACATCAGGGCGATGTACGCCTCCTTGGCCTTCCTTACCCTCTCTCTCACATCCGTGGACATCGACTCACCTGCAACAGGGAATCCTTAGCGGGTTCATTACCTTTATCATTATCTCGCCCGTTGCTGGAGCATGGTGCGCTACCTCGAGAACGAGGGCGACGGCATGGACTCCGTAAGCGGGCTGTGGGAGCGGCTGAGGGGGCTTGTGGCCGAGCGGGCGCTGACCTTCCAGGAGCGCTATCGCGACGTCAGTTTCGAGGGCTACATCACCGTGCTCCGGGAGCAGTCCGACGGCCGGATGCACCTGGTCAAGGCGGTGGAGGGCGAAGAGCCGGTGGGGTTCTCCCTCAGCACAATGCGCAAGGACGGCGCGGGCTGGGTGGAGGCGTTCTACGTGCTCCCTTCCCAACGGGGCAAGGGGCTGGGCGCCGAACTGCTGGACCGTTCGGTGGCGTGGATACGCTCGCAGGATGCCAAAGCGGTGCGGCTGACGGTCACCCCGGGCAACGAGGAGGTCATGGACTTCTACCGCTCCCGCGGTTTCGAGCTGTGGAAGTACGTGATGGAGATCGAGGGTGGAAAATTAGAGTGAAAAATTTATTAATCCACCGCCATGTGTTAGCAGCATGGAAAGCTGCCGCATGGAGATCGTCTTCTTGGACCCCGTTACCTACACCTCGATCTCCGACCACGGGATGAGGCAGGGCATCCTGGTGGAACTCTTCCGCTCCGCATACCATTCGCCCGTGACCAAGCAGTCCATCGCCGACTCCCTGGGCCTCAAGTACCCCCAGCTGGTATACCAGCTGAACAATCACCTGCGCGAGTTCTGGGAGGTCAAGGGGGAGGAGAAGGTGCGCGGCACCCGTATGGAATACATCGGGCCCCGCAACCGCAACGCCGTATATCTGGCCATCGGCTCCGGCGGCAAGGCCTTCGTGGTGGACCCGCTGGCGAAGCTCTTCGGCCCGGTGGAGGACGTGGGCCTGCGCTGCGATGCCTGCAGCCGGGACGAGGCGGCGTCATGCATGCTCTCCCTCGACGATGGCATCAGGGCGGATACCGACGCGGGGGAGAGGCAGACGTTGGAGAGGAATGTGCGCTCGCCTCCCTGGAGACCGCTGGACATGGCGCTGATCGCCGCCATGCGTCAGATGGCGACAGGGGGCGCCTGCACCCTGTCCATACCCTGCGAGAGCTGCCACTTCCTTCGTCGCCGCAACATCCTCGTTCCCGAGGGGACGGGAAAGGAATAATAGCTCCGTGCGCTCTCACCGTCCTCATGAGCGTCAACGGAGCAGCGACGCGCTTCCTGGTCCTCGGCGGGTTCCTGGGAGCGGGAAAGACCACCCTCGCGGTGAATCTGGCCAAGGCCATGAAGGAGGCCCACGGCAAGTCCGTCGCCATCATCACCAACGACCAGGGCGACGTGCTGGTTGACACCGAGTACACCAGGGACTCCGGCTTGGATGTGCAGGAGGTCCTGGGGGGATGCTTCTGCGCCAACTTCGACGAGTTCGTGCACAACGCCCGCTCCCTGGTATCCATGGGCCGGCCCGACGTGATCATCGCCGAGCCCATCGGCACGTCCACCAACATATTAGCGTCGGTGGTGGCTCCGCTCAAGACCCTCTACCCGGACGAGTTCGATGTGGCGCCGCTCTGCGTGGTGGTGGACTGCCTCCGCGCGCTGTCCAACATCGAGGAGGATGGCGAGGAGGGCATGATACCCTCCCATCAGATGCGGGAGGCGGAGGTGGTGGTCCTCTCCAAGGCCGACAGGGTCAGCGCCGACCAGCTGCAGCGGATAAAGGAGGGTTTGGAGTCCCAGGTACCGGAGGCGGAGCTCATCGAGACCTCGTCGTTGGACCTGCGCAACCTCCCGTCCTTGATAGACATGGTGCTCTCCGAGCGCCGCAGCGAGAAGATGCCCGTGAATGACCCCAATAAGAACTTCGCCTTTGAGAAGGCCAAGCTGGGCTGGTATTCCAGCACCTATCTGGCCTCCAGCGGCGGCAGGGTGGACATGTACGCCCTCATCACCGAGACCATCAGAGCGGTTGCCGCAGAGTACGACCCTCGCTCCATCGCCCACGTGAAGATGGTGCTGAGCTCTGAGGACGCCGCCGCCAAGATGTCCCTGGTGCAGGACTCGATGCAAGTGGACGGGATACACGGGTCGCGCTACTTCCGCGGAGAGGGAAGGCTGATCCTCAATGCCAGGGTGGAGTCTCCGCCAGTGCGCTTGGAGAGCGTGATGAGGAAGGTCGTGTCCGAGGCCGCGGAGCGGCACTCGCTGCGTTTGGAGAGGGAGAGCGAGTCCTGCTTCTCCCCCCGCCCGGAGTCCCCCAGCCATTATCTCTTCGAGTGAGCGCTCTGACCGACGTTTTGTCCATTGAAACCTTATTGAACTGGGCAAATGTCGGGTCCCCTTATCAATGCGGGTTCCAAACGGGACGATTCTTAATATACGATTTTGACAATCACCATCTAGATTCGGAGGGCAAAAAATGGATTGCATTGAGAATTCAAGATCGACCACTGGCACCAGTACACGGGTCAAGGACATAGCGCCCATCAACGGCATGTGCCCCCTCTGCCTTGAGAGATGCAACGTTCTCTGCGAGGTGGGAAAGTCCGCCTTCCGCGGAAGGGAGGTGCTGTATCCCAGCCCCGAGCACTTCGGCCGGAGCACAGCGGGATCGAACAAAGACTACTTCCTGGACTGGTCCCACTTCCAGATAATGGCCGAGCTCATGGACGCCAAAGGGATCGAGGCCGACCCCGACCTGGCCTTCTTCGAGAACGCCGAAGTCTCCACCGTGGTGGGGTCGCGGTCGAAGCGGCCCATAAAGATGAAGCTGCCGGTGCACATCGCCGGCATGGGCTCCACCGCCGTCGCCAAGCGGCACTGGGAGGGCATGGCCAAAGGAGCGGCCATGAGCGGCGTTATCCACGTCATCGGCGAGAACATCTGCGGCATGGACAAGGACGCGGTGTACTCCAACGGAAACGTGCAGCGCTCCCCCGACCTCGAGTTCCGCGTCAACTCCTACAACGAGCTGTGGGACGGGGAGCACGGCCGCATCGTACTGCAGACCAACATCGAGGACGGCCGCGGCAATGTGGAGGACTACGCGATGTCCAAGCTGGAGGTCGACACCCTGGAGAGGAAGTGGGGTCAGGGCGCCAAGGCCATCGGAGGCGAGGTGCGACTGAGCTCGCTGGAGAGGGCGTTGGAGCTCAAGAGCCGCGGATACATGGTCATGCCAGACCCAGAGGACCCCAAGGTGCAGCAGGCCTTCAACGACGGCCTGTTCCGTAGCTTCGAGAGGCACAGCCGGGTGGGCTTCCCCACCATGGAGAGCTTCATGGAGGAGTGCGATATGTTCCGCCAGAAAGGGGCCAAGAACATATTCCTCAAGACCGGGGCCTACCGCCCCGAGGTCGTCGCGTTCACCATGGCCGCCGCCTCCGAGGCCAAGATCGACCTGCTGACCTTCGACGGCGCCGGCGGCGGCACCGGCATGAGCCCGGTGCCGATGATGAACGAGATGGGCACCCCCACCATCCACCTGATAGCCGAGGTGATGAAGTGCGCCGAGATACTCAAGGCCAAGGGCAGGTACGTGCCCGACCTTTCCTTCGCCGGCGGTTTCCTCAACGAGGCGCAGATGTACAAGGTGATGGCCTGGAGCGACCTGGGCGACGGCCCGTTGGTGAAATCCATCGCCATGGCGCGCAGCCCGCTGCTGGCGGTCATGAAGAGCCGTTTCTTCACCGAGCTGGCGGATCAGAGCAAGCTCCCCACCGGATTCCAGGCCCTGTACGGCAACGACCCCCACCAGTTCTTCATCGCCCAGGAGATGCTGCAGGACCGCTTCCCCGACCACAAGGTGGGAGAGGACATCCCCTGGGGAGCGGTGGGCCTCTACACCTACTTCAGCGAGCGCACGGTGGAGGGGCTCAAGCAGCTGATGGCGGGGACCCGCAAGTTCAGCCTGGACTGCATCGAGAGAGGCGACCTCAACACCCTCACCGAGTACGCCGCCAAGGTCAGCGGCATCGAGACCATAGACCAGCGCGCGGCGCGGGTGATGGAGAGCCTGCTTTAAGGGGCGCGTCCCCACCTTCCTTTTTCCTTTTTCCCACTGGCAGCGCTCAGATGGTGGTGCTGTCGTAGTGGCCGCGGAACGGCCGGCTGTCGAGGGGCATGACCTTAAGCACCGGCACCGAGCGGTCGATGGTGGCGGCGAAGGCCGCTTCGTACTGGGACATGAGACCCTCCACCACGGCGGCGTCTTTTTCGTCCAGCTCGGCCAGGCAGGCCCCCGGCCCCAGCTGGTGCTCATCCAGGCCGCCGCGTACGAGGATCCTGCCGCCATGCATGCCGGCGCCCACGTTCAGCCCCACCGGGGATGACGTGCATCCGAGGCCCATCACGAATATGGTGCCTCCCGCCATGTACTCGCCCACGTAGTCGTTGACGAAGCCGCCGATGACCAGGGACGGGCCGACCCCCTCGAACTCCTTGATGTGTATGCCCACTCTATATCCGGAGTTGCCCTTGACCAGCAGGGTGCCGCCGCGCGCCGCCAGGCCGGTGATGTCCCCGGAGTTGCCGTGCACCACTATCCTGCCGCCGTTCATGGTGTTGGCGGTGACGTCCTGGGCGTTGCCGAAGACCTCCAGCGTTCCGCCGTTCAGGAAGGCGCCCAGGTCGTTGCCGGGGGTGCCATGGATCTCGATGCGCATCCTCGTGCCTCCGGTGGCGGAGGCGATGTAGCGCTGTCCCATGACGTTCATCAGGACTATGCGCTCCTGGCCCTCGCTCAGAGTCTTGCGTATCCGTCGGTTAAGCTCGCGGTAATCCAGCGGGTGGCCCAGCCGGTCGCGCTCGCCCGCGTCTATGACCACGGTGCTGTTGTCGTCGCTCATCCCCATCCCTCCCCGGAGTGCTTGACATCGAGTATCTCGGCGATGCGGGGGTTGGGGCCGATGTAGCGCAGGCGGTCGCGGTTGCCCACCAGGCTCTCCACCGAATCTATGCCCATGGCCCCCATGATCTCCTTCAGCTCCTCGTTCCAGGCGTGGAACATGTTGATCACCCTCTGGGCGGCGACCTCGGTGTCCAGACGTGCCGCCAGCTCCGGCACCTGGGTGGCTATGCCCCAGCTGCAGGCGCCGCGATGGCACTGCTGGCATACGGTGCAGCCCATGGCTATCATCGCCGAGGTGCACACGCCGACCACGTCCGCCCCCAGGGCGATGCACTTGATCATGTCGGCGGCGGTGCGTATGCTGCCGGAGGCGCAGAGGGTGACCTTGTCCCTCAGGCCCTCCTCCTGCAATCGCTGGTCCACGGCGGACACCGCAATCTCGATGGGCATGCCCGCGTGGTCCCTGATGACCCGCGGAGCGGAGCCGGTGCCGCCGCGCAGCCCATCGATGGTGAGGAAGTCCGCGCCGGCGCGCACTATGCCCGAGGCGATGGCGCCGACGTTGTGGACGGCGGCTATCTTCACGCCCACCGGCACGCTGTACTCGGTGGACTCCTTAAGCACCGATATCAGCTGCTGCAGGTCCTCTATGCTGTAGATGTCGTGATGCGGGTAGGGAGAGAGGGCGTCCGTTCCCAACGGTATCATGCGTGTCTCCGATATGAGCTTCTGCACCTTCTCACCGGGGAGATGGCCGCCGTGGCCGGGCTTGGCCCCCTGGCCTATCTTGATGTCCACGCAGGAGACCTCCTTCAGGTAGTGGCTGGTGACGCCGAACCTGCCGCTGGCGACCTCGGCGCAGAGGTTCTTGGAGTGGCAGTAGAAGTCGTTGTGCAGCCCGCCCTCGCCGGTGCCGGCGAGTATGTTGAGCTCGCTGGCGGCGCGGAAGAGCGCCGCCTGGGCGTTGTAGCTTATCGATCCCAGGGAGATGTGGCCGATCATGATGGGCATGTCCATGACCACTATCGGCGTCTCGCTGGCATCGAGGTCTATCCTGCCGTCGTCGTCGACCACGACCTTGCCGGGCCGCCGGCCCAGGTAGGTCTTGGTCTCCACCGGCTCCCGCAGCGGGTCTATGGACGGGTTGGTGACCTGGGCGGCATCGAGCAGGATGTCGTTGAATATGTCCATGTACTCGGCGTTGGCGCCGCAGGAGGAGAGCAGCACCCCGCCGGAATTGGCCTGGGCCATGATGCTCCGCCTTATCTCGGGGCTGAACACCGCGTGCGGCGCGTAGGAGCTGGGCCTCTCCACCACGGTGATGGCGGAGGTGGGGCAGTCGATGACGCAGCGCAGGCAGGAGACGCAGCCGTCCTTCACCCTGACCTTGTCGTCCTTGAACTCCAGCGCGCCATAGGAGCAGGACTTGATGCAGCGCTTGCAGCGGATGCACGCCTCCTGGTCTATGATGGGGAGGTACTTCTCAGGCACCTTGATGTCGGTCCTCATCAGATCGCCCCCAGGAACGGCGACTCAGTGCCGCGTCTGACTATGCCCTCTCCGACCTTGACCACCGCCGGGTTGCCGGCGCGGGTGGCCCATATCCGCGCATCGTACTGCACCGACTTGATGGCACACTCCTCGCTGGCAGCGTAGACCGAGTTCCCGTCGTCCGACTCCCCCATAACCAGGGGGCGTAGCTTCTTGCGGTCCGCCAGGGCTATCATGGTGACCGGGTCGCTCCTGCCCACCAAGATGCTGAACGGGCCGTTGAGGAAGGCCTCCTTGTAGGTGATGCGGAGCTGGTTGGCCAGCCTGCGCTCGTCCTCGGGGAGCCTCTCGATGTCGCGATAGTACCACGGGGCCATGGCGAAGGCGGCGGCGGTCACGGGGAGGCGGTGGCGGCGCACCATCAGGTCCCAGAGGTAGGTGACCACCTCGGAGTCGGTGAGCAGGTTGCACTTGTAGCCGGCCATCTCCACCAGCTTGCGGTTCACGCCGTAGGAGGTTATCTCGCCGTTGTGGCAGACGCTCCAGTCGAGTATGCTTATGGGGTGCGAGCCCGCCCACCATCCGGGAGAGTTGGTGGGGAAGCGGGAGTGGGAAAGCCACATGCAGCCCTTGTAACGTGATATGTCGTAGAACTTGGCTATCTCCCGGGCGTAGCCCGAGCCCTTGAACACCGCCATGTCCTTGCCGCTGGAGACGCAGTAGGAGCCGGGGACAGAGTCGTTGACGGACATCACCAGGCGCACCATGTAGTCCTCCTCGCTGAGGCCGGTGCGCACGTAGGCCTCGGTCCCCGTCTTAGGGCGCACGAAGTAACGCCATACCAGCGGGAAAGGGGGGCTCATACCCGACTGCGGGAAGGTGGGCACCTTCTCGTCCTTTATCATGTAGACCCATTCGGACAGGGTCTCCTCGGTTAGGGCCTGCGATTCCTCGTTCTCGAAGAGGAACTGCATGCAGTACTCGTCAGCGAAGTCAGGGAACAGCCCGTAGGCCACGAAGCCGGAGCCGAGGCCGTTCTCCCTCTCCGACATGGTGGTGATCATCTTCTCTATCCTGGACCCGGATATCAGCGAGCCGTCGATGTTCATGCACCCGGCGATGCCACAGCTCCCGTGACGGGGCTTGTGCCGGTCAGGTATGTCGACGAGGTAGCTGCGCTCGGAGAAGCCGTGGGGGGCCTCTGGTCCGCGTAGCGACGCCGTTCGCGGTTCATATTCGTACATGTGATCGTGACCTCACTGCCGTGCGGGAACGTGTTCACGTGCCACTCGGTCCATGAGCACGAATCTTATGTCACTATATCAAGTTTTTGTTCAAACATCTAATAATAATTCTATAATTAGACATATTGATAGTATCATGGAAAAATCAAGACATGAATTAGATATTCGTCTTATGAGCGCCGCAGTCCGCCGACCGAAACACCGACAAGCCTTGAATACATGGGCGAGTATGGTATTTCATGGTGACTGAGGCATGAGGCTGAGAGACCTGGAGATGGAGCTGCAGAGAATACCGCCCATAGCGGACCCGCGGGCGGAGCTGGAGCAGTACTCCACCCCTGCGCCCATAGCGGCCGACATGCTATACACCGCCTTGGGCCACGGGGCGATCGCCGGCATGAGGGTTATCGACCTGGGCTGCGGCAGCGGCATACTGTCCATCGGCGCATGGCTGCTGGGCGCCGAGAGCGTCCTGGGCGTGGACGCCTCCCCGGCAGCGCTGGCGCAGGCGGAGAGGGCCTGCGAGGAGACGGGAGCAGAGGTCGAGCTGCGCCTCGGGGACGTGGAGGAGCTGGATGCGAAGGGCGACACGGTGGTAATGAACCCGCCCTTCGGCTGTCAGAGCAGGAACGCCGACCGCGCCTTCCTGCGCAAGGCGATGGAGGCGGCGGACATCTCCTACTCGCTGCACATGCAGAGCACCCTGCCTTTCCTGGAGGGTTACGCGTCCAGCATGGGCCGGGAGCTGTGGTTCCACAAAGCATATAAATACGATATCCCTCACTTGTTCACGTTCCATGGCCGGTCCAAGAGGACCGTTGACATCGTCATGATTTCCATAAGGTGATTTGTTATGAAAGAGAGCAGGACAGTGCTTCCAGGCGAGGAGGTCGCAGTCGAGGAGGAATACCTCGCCGCCGAGGGCACATACAACCAGGACGGTGTTATCTACGCTGCCCAGTACGGTAGCCTGGATTTAAACCGCGAGGAGATGACCGCCAAGGTCGTCTCACCCAATCCCCCCAACATACTGAGGCCGGGGGACACCGTGTTCGCAGTGATCGCCAACACCAAGCCCACCATGGCCACCTGCGACGTGGTCGCCAAGGAGGGCGTGAAAAGGACTGTGGGCGGCGAGACCTATGGCACCATACACGTGTCCAAGATATCACCAGGATACACCGAGGACGTGAGCAAGGAGTTCCGCAAGGGCGACATAATCAGGGGAAGGGTGACGCAGACCAAGCCCTCGTTGCAGATAGTGACCGTCGACCCTGATCTGGGCGTTATACTGGCCCGCTGCAGCAAATGCCGCGGGCCGTTGCAGTCCAAGGGAAAGGGACTCTACTGCGACACCTGCGAGCAGAACGTGAGCAGGAAGACGGCCGATGATTACGGCAAGGTCGTCGTCTGAGTACCGCTACGGAATCGATATGACCTCGAACGAAGAGCTGATCCAGCAAGTGAACGATCTCAAAGCGGAGATGCAGCAGATGAAGGAGATGGTCAGCATGCTCCTCTCCATGGTGGTGGAGATGGACGAGGACGACGAGGAGTACTGCGGACCGACCATCGGCGGCATAGACTTGAGCAGGTTCAACAACTGAGGTGCAAGGATGAGGATGGTGGCCCTCCTTTCCGGAGGGATAGACTCCCCGGTGGCCGCCCATCTCATGGCACGCCGCGGCGCGGACGTGCTCCTGCTGCACATGGACAACCGCCCCTACAGCGACGACCGCAGCGTGGAGAAGGTGGAGAGGGTCGCCGCCCGGCTCCGCGGGATCCACGGAGGGATGCCGTTGTACGTGGCCGAGCACGGCCCCAACCAGGACGACATCGCCCGCGGTTGCGACCGCGCTTACCAGTGCGTCCTGTGCAAGCGATTGATGCTCGCCAGCGCCGAGGCCTTCGCCAAGAGCGTGGGCGCGAAGGCGCTGATCATGGGGGATTCGTTGGGTCAAGTGGCCTCGCAGACCCTACACAACATCAAGGCCTCGACGGCGGACGTCACGGTCCCGGTGCTGAGACCAATAATCGGCTTTGACAAGCTGGAGATAGAGGCGGTCGCCAAAGAGATAGGGACCTATGGCCTCTCCATCGGCCCTGAGGCCTCCTGCCGCGCGGTGCCGACGAAGCCGGTGACCGTGGCCGACCCTGAGAGAATGAGAAGCATGGAGTCGCGCCTCGACATGGAGGCCATGGTCGCCAGGACCCTGGGCTCCGTTACGCTCAATACTGCTTGATCGCCGGGCAGGCGTTCAGGTACTCGGGCTCGTAGAGCATGTCCATGGACACCCGGCTTATGTACATGGCCTGCACCCGGGACACGAAGAGGGTGTTGCCGCCTATATCCACCCTGATGTCGGAGCTCTTGGGCGCCTTGATCTCCACCGGGACCATCGCCGGCCCGTAGCAGGAGGTGCAGACGCGGTAGTCCCTGCCGGAGGCGGCCATGTGGTCCTTGACCTCATCGTCCACAGCGATCTTCCTCATCATCGCCGTCTGATTCTGTTAATGATATATAATATGTTCACAAAAACTAATAAATCGGGGGTGGATTCTTCCGCGTGACTCTGGTACTGGACAGTTCGGCCTTGTTCTCCATGCAGGACCTCCCCGGCGAGGACAGCGTCACCGTGCCGGGGGTGTGGGACGAGCTCCGCCGCTACAATGACCCCCGTGTCGATTATTGGGAGGGGCTGCTGCGCACCGCCTCCCCCGGGGAAGCCTCGTTGGCCGAGGTGCGCGGGGCGGCGGAGGGCAGCGGCGATCTGGGAAGGCTGTCGACCACCGATGTGGAGCTCCTCGCCCTGGCCTGGGAGCTGGGGGCGCGGCTGCTCACCGACGACTACTCGATGCAGAACACCGCGCGGATCATCGGGGTGAGTTGCGTCACCGTCGGCGCCCAAGGGATCAAGAAGGTCTGGCGCTGGCGGTACCGTTGCCTGGGCTGCGGCCGCAGCGAAGAGCGGGACATGGGCGAGTGCCCGGTCTGCGGCTCGCGGATGAAAAGCGTGCGGGCCCGCTGATCACGGGAAGGGGAAGCGGCAGCGGAGCATCTTCGCCATGCGGCGGCGGCCGAGGGCCAACATGCACCATTCGGTGCGGAGGTCGGAGCCGAAGGCGAAGGTGTCCGCCAGCAGCTTGGTCCAGGCGGCGCTGCGCAGCCGCGGGAACAGCGCCCGGCGGCAGGCGTCCTCGTAGAGGGACAACGGCTCTCCACGCAGCAGGTGGCCGCCTATGGCATCGGCGGCGAGACGGCCGCCGATCATCGCCAACGGCACGCCGCCGCCGTTAACCGCCATGACATGGCCGGCGGCGTCACCAACGGTCAGCACCCCCTCACCGTGAATGGGGGAGATCGGTCCCTGAGCGGGGACGTGCTTCCCGCTGACCCTCCCTTCGAGGCTGAAGCCCTGGCCTTCAGCGAAGCGACGGAAGTACTCCGAGGTGCTGCGGTCGGCCAGCCGAGGGTTGTGCCCCACGCCGACGTTGGCGCCGCCGTCCTTGGGTATTATCCAGCCGTAGGCTCCGGGGGCTATGCCGCCGAAGAACATCACCAACACCGGCTCGAAATCCCCCTCGGCCTGGGCGGTGACGGCGGGGTAGGGGTCCTTGGGGAGAGGCAGGCCCGTCTCCCTCGCCACCCGCGAGCCGGGGCCGTCGGCGCCGACGAGCACCTTGGCCTCGATGGGCCCCTGCGAGGTCATGAAGCGGTCACCCTCGCGCCTCTGGAATGCGCAGGAGGTCATGAGCTCGGCGCCGGCGGAGACCGCCTGCGAGGCCAGATGTTGGTCGAAGCGGTCGCGGTCGGTGCTGTAGCCTTGGAAGGGAAGATCGTATGACCTCCCTTTGGGCGTGACCAGGCGTATGGCCTCTATCTCCCGGCGGCGGAGGGGGGAGGGGATGTCGAACAGCTCCTCCATGCCCGCGGCCTCGGGGAACATGCCGCGGACCTCGTCGATGCTGGGCATGAACTCGCCGCAGCGAACGGGGACGCCGATGCGCGACCGTCGCTCTATGATCGTGACATCAAGGCCTTGCAACGCCGCGTAACGGGCCACGGTGCTTCCCGCGGGCCCTGCTCCGACGACGAGGACATCGGTCTTCAAGGCCGACATGGTGCCTCCTAAAGCTTCCTCTCCAGAACGTAGTCCGCCACTGCCGTCAGGGAATCCAGGTACTCCGATGGCGGCGCGCCCTCGAGGAACTCCTTGGCCTCGCGGACGAAGTCACGGGCGTGTTCGCGGCAACGCTCGAGCACGTCAGCGCCACGGATGAGCTGCAGGGCCTCGGCCACATCATCGTCGCTCTTCTGCTTGAGAGCGAATATCTCCCGGACCCTCGGCCCCGTTTCCTCGTCCCGCATCGCCATGATTATGGGCAGCGTCGGCTTGCCCTCGTAGATGTCGATGCCGGTCATCTTCCCGGTGCTTGTCTCGTCACCTTCGATGTCGAGGATGTCGTCGGCTATCTGGAAGGCGAGGCCTATGTTGAGGCCGAAGCCTCCCATGGCCTCAATCAGCATGGTGTCGGCGCCGGCGAGGTAAGAGCCCACCCGCGCCCCGGCAGCGATGGGTTTGGCGGTCTTGCCCTCGATGATGCGCCGGTAGACCTCCATCGAGGTCTCGGCGCGGCGCTCGTGGTCCGACTGGATGAATTCGCCCTCCGCCATGGAGTTGCAGGCGTCGGCGATGGCGTTGACGATCTCCTCATCCATTGTCCCCCCGAGACGGAAGCCCTGAACGAAAAGGTAGTCCCCGGCGATGATGGCCTTGGGGACGGTGAAGAGCCGGTGCGCCGTGAGCCTGCCCCGCCGCAGCTCGCTGTCGTCGTTGATGTCGTCGTGTATCAGGGTGGCGCTGTGGATGAGCTCGAAAGCGGTGGCGGTCTTGATGATCCTTGAGGGGTCGTCGCCGCCGGATGCCAGGAAGGCAAGTATGCAGACCCCCGGGCGCAGGCGCTTGCCTCCGGACTCCAGGATGTGGCGGCATATCTCCGTCAGCTCCGCCTGGCTGGAGGAGATGCTCTCCTCCATCAGCTCGTCCACCCGGCGGAGATGGTCCTCGATGGCGGAGTCCCAGGTCTGACCCATCATCGGCTGATAATGATATGGTCTACTTAAGACTTGCTGGGTATACAATAAATTAGAAAAGGTTGGGTTTGGAAAAGGTGTTTGGCCTCAACCCATCAGGGCGGTGGCGGCGTTCTCGCACAGGGTGATCACCGGCTCGGGGAACACACCCATGGCGATGACGGCGACGAGGCAAATCAGTATGGCCGCCATGAATGGCATGGGGACCCTGATGGGCTCGACGCTCTCGGCCTCGTCGACGTACATGAACTTGACCACCCTCGCGTAGTAGTACAACGAGATGGCGCTGTTGATGACCGCCACGAAGACCAGCCATATCCATTGCGTCTCCACCATCGCACCGGGGACGCCCACCGCGCTGGAGAACAGCACGAACTTGCTGACAAAACCCGCCAGCGGCGGAATGCCCGCCAGGGCGAAAAGGAATATCAGCATGGCGAACGCCAGCACCGGCGCCCTCTTGGCCAGGCCCTTGTAGTCGCTGAGCTTCTCCCCCATGGAGAGGTAGCAGAGCGCGGCCACGATGATGAAGGCCCCTCCCTTCATGAACACATGGGTGATCATGTGGAACAGGCCGCCGGTCAGCGCGTAGGGCGTCATTATGGCCAGGACCATCATCAGATAGCCCGCCTGGGCGATGCTGGAGTAGGCGAGAAGCCTCTTCATGTTGGTCTGCGACAGGGCCACGACGTTGCCCACGGTCATGGTGATGGCCGCGAGCACGGCGAAGGCGTACTGAACGTCGCTGACCAACGTCGCCTGGGCGGCGATGAAGCCGATGAGGAATATCTTGAAGAGAGCAACGAACCCCATCTTCTTGGAGCCCACCGCCAGGAAGGTGGTGACCGGTACGGTCGCGCCTTCGTAGACGTCGGGGGCCCACATGTGGAAGGGGACGGCTGTTATCTTGAATCCCAGACCGGCTATGATCATCGCCACCGATAGCAGCAGGCCCGCAGTGGGGGCGGAGCCGATTGCGAGGGCGATGGCATCCAGGTTGGTGGTCTGCGTCACGCCGTAGAGCAGCGAGAAGCCGTAGAGGGTCAGAGCGGTGGACAGGCCACCGATGACCAGGTACTTCACCGCCGCCTCGGCGGCGCGGGGGTCGTTCTTGCGGAACGCCACCAACGCGTAGGAGGAGATGCTCGTAAGCTCGACACCGACGAATATACCTATAAGGTCCTCGGCGCAGGCCACGAACATCATACCAGCGGTGGCCGCCAGCATCAGCGCGTAGTACTCGCCGTGGTGCCGGTCGCGCTCCACGCTCCTGAGGGAGGTGAGCAGCACCAGGAAGGCCACCACCAGGAACAGGCCGGTGAGCAGCAGTGAGAAGTCGTCCACCGCGTAGACGCCGAGGAAGCTCCCCGACACGCCCTCCATCATCATCCAGCCCAGGTACAGGCCGGCGGCCAGCACCGATATGAGCGAGACGACGCCCACCAGCTTGTCGTTCTTGGTGAGGAGGTACAGTCCCGGTACTAGCAGCGCCGCCACCAGCACGATCAGCTGCGGGGCTATCAGAGTGAAGTCAGGCATCGTCACAGGAACACCTCCAGAACAGCGGCGAGATCACTGGCGTAGGGGAATATGAAGTCCCACGCCAGGGCGGGGAATATCCCGAACAACGCGATCAGGCCGCAGAGCGCGGCGAGGGAGACGCCCTCGTAGACGCTGACGTCGTGCACCTTGCTGGTGTCGATCTTGTCAGTCAACGGGCCGAATATGCTCCTCTGCATCGCCCACAGGTAGTAACCGGCGGTGAGAAGCAGGGCTGCCAGCGCGATCATTATGGTCCATACCATTCCCTCGCTCAGGCCCCAGTTGTAGAACGCCACCAGGATGTTGAACTCCGCAACGAAGCCCACCAGGCTGGGAAGCCCGAGGGACGCCATGAAGCCTATCATCATGAAGGCGGCGTAGTTGGGCATCTTCTCTGCCAGCCCGCCCAGGAGCGGTATCTGCCGGGTGCCCACATTGTGGCCCGCTATGCCGCAGACCATGAAGAGCACCGCGGTGATCAGCCCGTGGGCGAACATCTGGAAGGCGGCGGCGGCGATGCCGATGTCGCTCAGGGTGGCGATGCCGAGGAGGACCATGCCCATGTGGCTGATGGACGAGAACGCCACCAGCTTCTTCAGGTCGCGTTGGGCTATGCACGCCAGCGCGCCGTAGACTATGGCCACCAGGGCGATGACTATCATCGGTATCTGCCAGGCGACCGCCCCCTCGGGGAGGACCTCCAGGCAGATCCTGATTATACCGTAGGTGCCCATCTTCAGCATCACACCGGCCAGCAGCACGCTGCCGGCAGTGGGCGCCTCGACGTGGGCGTCCGGCAACCAGGTGTGGAAGGGCACTATGGGCATCTTCACGGCGAAGCCGAAGAACAGCAGGCCGAACACCAGGACCTGGAAGCCCTGGCTGAACAGCGCCGCTGCCGCGCTGACGTCCGCGAACGCGAACGAGAGCTGGCCGGTACCGGTCACCGCGGCGGACTCCATCACCAGCGCGAATATGCCGATCATCATGACCAGGCTTGCCACGTGGGTGTAGATGAAGAACTTGATCGCCGCGTAATGCCTCTTCGGACCTCCCCATATGTTGATGAGGAAGTACATGGGGATGAGCGCCACCTCCCAAAAGATGAAGAACAGGAAGTAGTCCATCGCCATGAACACCCCCAGCAGGCCGACCTGCATCCCCAGCAGGAGGGCGAAGAAGAAGTTGGGCCTCTCCTTCTCCTCCCAGGAGAACAGCACGACCAGGAACATCAGCACATTGGTCAGCAGGACCATTATCAGGCTCAGGCCGTCGAGTCCCACGATGTACTGCATGCTCAGGAATGAGGTCTCTATCCACGTGTACTGGTCCACGAACTGGTAACCTGACGACGCGTCGAACGCGGTCACCAGGTACAGCGTCGCCGCCAGCGGCAAGGCGGTGAACGCCAGTGCCACATAGCGGGCGTACTTGGCCATGTCGCCGGCCATCGCCAGCGCCAGGACCGCTCCCACCAGAGGGGTGAAGAGCACCAATGAAAGCAGCATGTCCGTCATTTCACACCCCTCCTGTCATCCAGCCGATGAGGTAGATCATAGCGATCAACACCACCAGACCTCCCACCACGTAGGCCGCGTAGGTCTGCAGGAAGCCGGTCTGTATCCGGCGCAGCATCTGCGACCCTCCGGCGAGGGAGTTGGCTATGCCGTCGACGGTGCCGTCGACGGCCTTGCGGTCGACCTCCTCGACGGCCAAGGCCGTCGGGTAGGCCATCTTCAGCGCTATACCGTCATAGAACTGCGGGAAGTAGTACCTCCTCTGCAGCAGCTGATACAAGGCCGACTGCCCGTCGCGGTTGAAGCGTCCGGGGCTGAGGTCCTTGACGTAGTACATGCGGTAAGCGGCGTATATGCCGAGAAGCGCGATCACGATCGCCATGTAGGCCCACGGGCTGGTGAATATCTTCTCCAGCACATCGAGCATCGCGTAGCCTCCGCCTCCGACCACGAACTCGCCGCCGACGTAGTTGAATGTCAGCGCGGCGTTGAAGCCGAAGAGGATGGCGAAGCCCGAGAGGGCGGCGAAGGCGGATAGCACTATGAGCGGGTAGCTCATCACCGGCGGTGACTCGCCGTGGCAATGCCTGCTCGCCTCGCCCTCCTCGCCGCCGAAGGTCATGAACCAAAGGCGGAACATGTAGAAGGCGGTCATGAACGCGGTGGCCAGCGCCAGCACGTAAAGCAGCAGGAATATCATCGCCGCTGGCTCGCTGCTCTCGGCGACGACGAGCACCGATTCGAGGACGAAGTCCTTGGACCAGAACCCGGCGAAGACCGGTATGCCAGCGATGGACAGGGTGCCTATCAGCATGGTGATGGACGTTATTCCCATCCGCTTGCGCAGGCCGCCCATCTGCCGCATGTCCTCGCTGCCCACGGCGTGTATCACCGATCCGGCGCCGAGGAAGAGCAGGGCCTTGAAGAAGGCGTGGTTCATCATGTGGAAGACTCCGGCGGTGTAGCCGAACGCCTTGGCGCCGGAAACGTCCACGCCGCTGGCGACGCCGGTGGCGACCACGTAGCCTCCCGCCCCCAGGGCGAGGATCATGAATCCCAGCTGGGAGAGGGTGGAGTAGGCCAGGACCCTCTTTATGTTCATGTTGTTCAGGGCCATGGTGGCCGCGTAGAACGCCGTCACGCCGCCGATGATTGCCACGAAGAGCATCACATCTGCGCTCTGAACGAAGAGCGGGAAGGAGCGCGCGGTGAGGTAAACACCGGCCTTGACCATCGTCGCCGCGTGTATCAGAGCGGAGACTGTAGTGGGACCTTCCATCGCGTCCGGCAACCAGTCGTGCAGCGGGAACTGCGCGCTCTTGCCGATGACGCCGCCGAATATCAGCACCGAGCCCAGGGCCACGACGGAGGTGTCAGCGGCGGCCAGGGTGGCGGCCGAGAACAGCTCCGCGTAGTTGAGGGTGCCGAACTCGTTGAGCAGGACGAAAAGACCCGCCAACAGGGCGACGTCGCCCATCCTGGTCACCAGGAAGGCCTTCTTGGCGGCCGAGGCGGCCGCGGCCGAGGCCTTCTCCCCCTTGGGGTGCTTGAAACCCCAGAAGCCGATGAGCAGGTAGGAGCAGAGGCCGACGATCTCCCAGAAGATGAACATCTGAAGGAAGTTGCTGGCCATGACCAGGCCGAGCATCGCCGTCAGGAAGAGGGAGACCTTGGTGTAGTATCTCCTCTTCTTCTCGCCCTCATCGTGCATGTAGCCGATGGAGTAGATGAATATCAGGGTGCTGATGAGGGATGCGAAGATCATCATCAGCACCGCGAGGTTGTCCAGGTAGAGGCCGAAGTCCAGGGTGATGCCCTGGGATATCTCCAACCACAGCACCTGGTCCACGTAAGGCGCCGACACCTTGCCGGTGAGTATCTCATACCCCACCAGGGCGGAGAGCACGAACGCCAGGCCGGCGGCGCCGACAGCGATGTATCCTCCCCCTTCCGGGGTCCGGTGTCCGAAGAATCCGATGACCAGGAAGGCCACCAGCGGTATTATGGGTATGAGCCATGCGTATTCAATGAACATCATGTCTTCACCACCTCAGGATGTTGATCTCTTCGAGGTCGGTCGTCCCGCTGGTCTTGTAGAGGTTCAGCAGTATGGCTATGCCCACCGCGACCTCCGCCGCCGCCACCGCTATCGCCATGATGACGAATACCTGCCCGGCGACATCGTTGAAGAACGCCGCGAAGGCGATGAAGTTGATGTTGGCGGCGTTGAGCATCAACTCGATGCACATCAGCACGACCAGGCCGTTGTTCTTCGTCAGCACTCCGTATGCGCCGACCGCGAAGAGGGCCGCGGAGAGCCCAAGGAACATCTCTATGGGTATCATTGCGTATCCTCCTCCTTCGCCAGATACACGCCTCCGAGGATGGCGGCGAACATGAGTATCGCCATCACCATGACGACCGCCCCGTACTCCTCGAAGAGCGCGTGGTTTAGGTCGCCGGGCGCCATCTCGCCCTCATCGGGGTTGAACGGTATGCTGTGTATGGTCTCGCCGGCGTCCCAGTCGACGGTGGCGGCGGTGCCGAGAAGCACCGCCCCCAACGCTATCACCAGGACCAGCGCCGCAGTAGTCTTCCTACTCATTGAGGTCACCCCCAACGATGTTCCTCCTGGTCAGCATGATGCTGAAGGCGAAGAGGATGGTGATCGCGCCGACGTAGACCATCAGCTGAATGACGGCTATGTACTCCGCATTCAGGAAGAAGTAGACGGCGGCGACTCCCACGAAGGTCAGTGCCAGGTAGAACGCGCTGTGCACCACCTCCTTCGAGATTACCACGTAGATCGCCGCGGCGACGGTTATGGCCGCCGCTATCAGGAAGAAGAAGGTGTCCAGGCCGAACCAGCTGAGGTCCATGCCCAGCAGGTCGCTTGTGTCTATTCCGAACATCAGAGCACCTCGTTGATTTCCAGGGCGTCCTTGGGGCAGATCGTGATGCACTGCTCGCAGAAGACGCACTTTGATTCGTCTATCTTGGGATGCTTGATCGGCTTGCCCTTCTCGTTCTCGCCGACCACGACCATCTCGATCGCATCCACGGGGCATATCTTGGCGCAGCGGGAGCAGCTTATGCATTTCTCGCCGATAAGCTTGGGCCGGTCCAGCTCATAGAATGCAGAAGGCTGGTCGACGATGCCCTTCTTCAGGTTGGAGATGAGATGCTCCTCCATCTTGACCTCCATGCCCTTGGTGGTGTTCTCCCACTTGAGGCTGTAGGGGTCGTAGATGAGCTCCTCGCGGGTGAACGCCGCCAGCTCGTACTCCGGCGTCACCGTCATCGCCTCGACCGGGCAGTACTCGGCGCAGTAGCCGCACATCATGCACCTGCCAACGTTGACCTGGGGGCGCTTCACGGCGCCCAGCTCCTCGTCGTCCACCTCCACCATCTCGATGCAGGTGGTGGGGCATATGCGGGCGCATATGCCGCAGCCCAGGCACTTCTCGAACACCAGCCCTGGCCTTCCGCGGTAGTTGTCGGGGACCCACTCCTTCTCGTAGGGGTACATTATGGTGACCGGCCGGCGGATGGTGGTCTTCACCAGGCTCTTCAAGGTGGTGAAGAACGGTTTAAGTATCCATCCGCGCAGGGCGACGTTCTTCGGGTACTTGTCAAGGTATTTCAGCGCCATCAGTAGACACCTCCTATCTTGAGCAGCACCACGATGAACAGGTTTACCACCGCCAGCGGCAGCAGGACCCTCCATCCTATGTTGAGGATCTGGTCGGTCCTGATGCGGCCGAAGGTGCCCCGGGCCCAGACCATGATGAGGAACAGCAGCACTACCTTCAGCAGGAAGACTATCTCCGGAGCGACCAGACTGTCCACGAACGGTATCGACCACCCACCCAGGAACATTATCGCCCCCAGGGCGCAGGCCACATAGCCGCGGAAGTAGTCGGAGAGCATGATGAGCCCCCACTTCATCCCGCCGTACTCGGTCTGCCATCCCTCCACCAGCTCGGCCTCGGCCTCAGGCAGGTCGAAGGGTATCCTCTCGGCCTCCGCGGTGGCGGCGACCATGAAGACCACGAACCCGATTATCTGCGGCACGATGAACCAGGTGGTGTCCATCTGGAACTGCACTATGTCGTTTATGTTGAAGCTTCCCGCCATCAGGGCGATGGAGGCGAAGACCAGCAGCATCGGTATCTCGTAGCTGATCATCTGCGCCGCGGCCCTCATGCCGCCGATGAGCGAGTACTTGTTGTTCTGCGCCCAACCGGCGACCAGGATCATGAACGGCGAGACGGCGAAGATGCCGAATATTATCAGCAGGCCGGTGCCGTAGTCCGCCAGGAACCAGCGCGGGCTGAGCGGTATCATGCCCGCGATGAGGACGGCGCTGCCGATGACGATGCTCACCGCCCACATGTAGCCCTTCTTGTCCGCCTTGTCCGGCATGATGTGCTCCTTGAGGAAGGTCTTCAGGCCGTCGGCGAGGTTCTGCAGGTATCCCAGCGGGCCTATCTTGGTGGCCCGGCGGTCCATTATCCTCCCCAGGGTCTTCCTTTCGATCCAGATCATCGTCAGGTTGACGAGGAATATCACGGCGAAGAAGACCACCACCATGATGAGCAGACCCATCAGGTTGGTGATGAAGTCGCCGATGAGGAACGGTGAGAGCCGGTTCCCGGGGGCGAGGATGTTCACTATCCATGCGATGACGCCGCCGATTAACTCCCACAAGCCATGGCCGATGGCGTAGGGCAGGTTGTAGACCTCGTAGGGGGAGACCTTGTTGGCGGTTGAGTCGCTTATGCTTACCCAGTCAGAGATGCTCATGCGATCACCTGTCCGTCTCCCCTAGACACATGTCCAGGGTGCCCATCACCGCGGGCACGTCGGCCATCCTCGCTCCCAGGACCAGCCTCTTGGAGGCGGAGACGTTCACGAATATCGGGCTTTTCACCTTGAGGCGGTAGGGGCGGTCGGTACCGTCGGATATCAGGTACATCAGCCCCTCGCCGCGGGGATCCTCGAGGCGGGCGAAATGCTTGCCCTCGGGGACGTTGCGCGGGGCCTTGACCCTCACCGGCCCGTCAGGCATCCCCTCCATGGCCTGCCTGATTATCTCACAGCTCTGGAACATCTCCTCGATGCGCACCGCGTAGCGGCCGTAGGCGTCCCCGTCCTGGGACACCGGCACCTCGAAGTCCAATTGGTCGTAGACCTCGTAGGGGTCGTCGCGGCGGATGTCGAAGTCCACGCCGCAGCCCCTCATGGTCGGACCGGTGAGTCCGAGGTTGGCCGCCTCCTTGCGGGTGACGTGGCCGACGCCTTGCATCCTGGAGAGGAATATGGCGGAGTCGTCCATCAGCGCGATTATGTCCCACAGCTTCTTCTCGAAGCGATCCACGGCGCGCATGCAGTCCCTCTCGAAGAGATAGGGCATGTCGTTGCGGACGCCGCCGATGCGGGGATAGTTGGTGGTCAGCCTCTGACCGCAGAGCTTGACGAAGAGGTCCAGGAAGATCTCCCTCTCGCGGAGGGACCATAGGAACACCGTCAGGTTGCCCAGGTCGGTGCCCATGGCCGCCAGCCACATCAGGTGAGACTGTATGCGGCATATCTCGTCCGCTACCACCCGGAGGTACTGCGCTCTCTCGGGGACCTCCAGGTCGAGGCCCTCCTCCACCGCCATCACGTATAGATGGGCCCAGGTCATGGAGGCGGAGTAGCACAGACGGTCCGCCATCGGTATGATCTGCGGATAGGTGCGGTGCTCGCACTCCTTCTCCCACCCGCGGTGCAGGTAGCCGATGATCGGCGTCGCGTCGGTTATGACCTCGCCGTCCACTCTGACCTTGAGGGTCCACAGCCCGTGCGAGAACGGGTGCTGCGGCCCCATGGTAACCCACATTTTCGAGGTCATCATTCAGCCCTCCTTAGCTTGTACGATTTGCGGAAGGGGAAGAACTGGTAGTCGCAGGGGGTGAGCAGCCTCTCCAGATGGGGGTGGTTGTCGAACACTATCCCGAAGAGCTCGTAGGTCTCCCTCTCATGCCAGTTGGCGCCCTCCCATATGGGCGTCACCGAATCGACGCGGAGGTCATCCAATGGGATGTCCGTCTCGACCTCGATCATGACGCCGTTGAAGTAGTTGGAGAGGTGGTAGACCACCTGCATGTGCGTCTCCCAGTCCACGCCGCAGACCGAGGAGGCCTGCTCGAAGTTCAGAACATCGTGGATGTACTCGCACAGCTCGTAGACCCTCTCCCTTTTGACGTTGAGATTGACCCGGCGGGCCTTGCTCCCGCGCAATGTCACATCGTCGCCGAACTTGGCGCTCAGCAGCTCTATGACCTGCTCCACTGTGGGAGCCTCATGGAAATCATCGTTGCCGGCCATGCTATCATCCCTCCAGGAACACGCCGCGCGCGAAGTACTTCTCGATCTTCTTCTGCAGAAGAAGGAAACCGTCAATCATCGCGTCGGGCTTCACCGGGCATCCGGGTATGTAGATGTCCACAGGCACTATCTGGTCGGTGCCCTGGACTATGTTGTAGGAGTCGTACCAGGGTCCGCCGGATATGGCGCACTCGCCCATCGCCACCACCCACTTGGGCGAAGGCATCTGCTCGTAAAGGCGCCTGATGTCCGGGCGGACCTTCTTGGATATCCAGCCGTTGATTATCAGCACATCGGTCTGACGGGGCGAGGAGCGGTAGATCATCCCCAGCCTCTCCGCGTCGTACTTGGTGTTGGACGCGGCCGCCATCTCCAGAGCGCAGCATGCCAGTCCGAAGTGCAGGGGATGGATGGAGTTCTTCATCGCCCACGCCCAGATCGGGCCGGTCAGCCTATCCACTTGCCTCCTCATGCCGCTGCTGAGCAGCCCGTCGATCATCGCCGTCGACCAGGACATGTATTCAGAGGCGCTCATAGCAATCGCGTGCGGGTACAGGCTCATATCCATAGTGACTCCTCCTTCTTCAAAGCGTAAGTCACTCCCAAAAGAAGAATTCCGAGGAAGGCCACCGCCCACATCTTGCCCATGGCGGTGAGGTCGGCGAAGGCGACGGCCCAAAGCATCAAGAAAACGATAACGAGGTCAAAGACCACGAAGATAATGCCGAACATGTAGTATTGGAATTTGAACTGGACCTGCGCCTCGCCGATAGGCACCGAGCCGCACTCATAGGTCGTGTTCCTCCACTCGGAAGGTTTCTCGGGACGAAAGAACCTGGAGGCCCACCAGGCCAAGGGAGCGAATCCCAGGGCCAGCACAGCGAATAACGCTACTGGTAAGTATTCCTCCACGAGCATCATTGCGACACGGTAAAGAATATAATTATTTAAAGATTCTATGGATTTTAACTTTTATCAGACTGGCATATAGAAACCCGGCCCCTTGGCATTCCCGCAGTCATTAATAAGCAGCTCTCAGATACGTATTTAGGGATCGCGAATGCAAGGCAAGATCGGATTCATAGGCGCCGGCAACATGGCCGAGGCGCTCATAAGAGGCCTGTTAGAGCAGGAGGTATGCTGCAAGGAAGATGTTATCGCCGGCGAGGTCTTCGAGCCCCGCCGCGAGTACATCGCCAGGACCCTGGGCGTGGCGACCACCGCCAGCAACGAAGAGGTGGTGCGGTCCGCGGATGTGGTCTTCCTGGCGGTGAAGCCGCAGCACCTGCGGCAGGTGCTCGGCGATCTTGAGGGCTCGTTCGGCGAGGGGCACCTGGTCGTGTCCATCGTAGCCGGCGTCACCCTGGAGTCGCTGGAGGGGATGATCCCCGAGGCCCGGGTGGTGAGGGTGATGCCCAACCAGCCGTGCATGGTGATGGCCAGCGCATCCGCCTATTCGCTGGGCGGCAAGGCGACGACGGAGGACGGGGAGAGGGTCAGGTCCTTCCTCGAGTCGGTCGGCGTCGCCTACCCAGTGGAGGAGCGCAACATGGACGCGGTCACCGGCCTCAGCGGCAGCGGCCCCGCCTATGCTTACATGATGATAGAGGCCCTCTCCGACGGAGGGGTGCTCATGGGCCTGCCGCGGGACGTCTCCACCATGCTGGCGGCGCAGACCCTGCTAGGGGCGGCGAAGACCGTCCTCGAGACCGGCGTGCACCCAGGGCAGATGAAGGACGTGGTCAGCTCCCCCGGGGGCACCACCATAGCCGCCCTCCATGTCTTGGAGGAGTCGGGCGTCCGGGGCGCCCTCATGGGCGCGGTCGAGGCCTCGGCGGAGAGGTCCAAGGAGCTGGGGCGAAAGTCCTAGGCTCGGCGGGACAGCGCCGAGCGCAGCGTGGACTTCGCCAGCCCAGCGGCCACACGGGGGGCGTTGCGCCAGATGGAGCCGGTGTCCCAGTCGAGGTCTCTCTTGTCGCATATGGTGGAGGCCATGATGCGCTCGCCCTCGTCCTTGACCTCCCACAGCAACGACTCCCTCCGCTCGGGGTCGGGGACGGTCATGATCTCGTCGATGCGATGCATCAGGCCGCGGGCGGTCTCGGTGCGCAGGTCGCGGGAGTCCTTCTCCTCCGCCGTTACCTGCCCGCAGTCCAACATCGCCTGGTTGAGGCCGAGGGCCACATCGTACGAGGTCTCGGCGATCTCATCGCGGCTCATCCATTCCGTCTCGTAGGAGAGCACGTACTTCCACGAGGGGCTGTCGAGGAGGCGGCGGTGCTCTTCCAAGGTGCGGGCGAAGAAGCGGTATCCATGCTTCCCGGGCTCCTCGAAGCCCTTGCTGCCCGGGTCGACGAAGGGGGCGAACGGCGCCGAGTAGACGAACAGGCGCCGGTCGTCGTCCAGCCTCTTCCACAGGCTGCGAGAGTAGTCGGCGGTGGCGAGGGCGGACTCGCGGGTCTGCTCCGGCAGGCCCACCATGAAGAAGAGGTCGAAGCGTTGGCATCCGTTCTCGAGCGCCTTCCTTATGGTGCCCTCCATCACCGAGTCGTCGAAATCGCCCAAGGGGCTTAGCTTGCTGCGCACCGACTGGTCATGGGATTCGGGGGAGAACTCCAGGGTGTACTCGCCCAAGGCCGAGCCGGCCATGCGGTAGAACTCGCGGTCGGCGGGGCGGAAGATCTCCATGGCGATGTGGTTGTCGACGCCTCGCTCCTTGATGCCGTTGAAAAGCCTCTCCGCGTAGTCCTTGCCGCCCTGGCGGACGTCGCCGATGATGAACACCGGCGAGGCCAGGTAATCACCGATGCGCTCTATGTCCTCGGCCAGTTTCTCCGGGCTGCGGAAGGCCGGGCGGCGCCGGCAGAGGAAGCCCCTGCCGGCGTAGGCGGAGCCTCCGCACTCGGTGCAGGTGTGGCAGCAGCCGCGCACGGTGAAGACCGAGGTGAGGGGGAGCTTGTCCCATCCCAGCCAAGGGAGGGCGCCCTTGATGTCGCGGTTCCTCATGGTGCTCTTGATCATGGTGCCGTAGTCGAACTCCACATAGTCCAAGGAGTCGGGCACGAAGCTCAGAGGGTTGACCCTAACTTTGCCATCGGAGTCCTTCCAGCACAGGTTCTGCACCTCGGAGAAGTCGCCGTTTCCGGTGACGGCGTCCATGAACTCCACCTGCGGCAGCTCGGTGGAGTCCCCCCGCATGACGAAATCCACCTCCTCCCGCTGCATCAGCTCCTGGTGGTAGTAGGTGGCGGAGAATCCCCCCAGCTGCACCTTGGCGTGGGGGTGTATCGACTTCACCAGCTTGGCGATCTCCAGGGCGCCGTGGGCATGGGGCATCCAGTGCAGGTCGATGGCGAACACGTCCGCATCCAAGGAGCGTATCCGCCTCTCCACGTCGAAGCGCTCGTCGGCGAGCATCTGCACCGCCAGATTTACTATGCGGGTGCGGTAGCCGGCCCTCTCCAAGTGAGTGGAGATGGTCATGAACCCGATAGGGTACATCTCGAATACTGGCGACGACGGAACCACGTCGCTCACCGGACCGTAGAATATGGGCTTCTTGCGGAAGTCGTACACGCTCGGCGCGTGCAGGAATACTATGTCCGATCTGGGCACTGGGGTTCCCTCGCCGCGCTCTAAGCCGAGAGGGTACTTAAAGGTTCTTCGCTCACGTGCCGAAACGCCTCTTGCGCTGCTGATAGGCGCGCACGGCGCGCATGAAATCGATGCGGCGGAACCCGGGCCAATACACGTCGGTGAAGTAGAGCTCGGAGTACGCCATCTGCCACAGGAGGAAGTTGGAGATCCTCACCTCCCCACTGGTGCGGAGCACCAGGTCGGGGTCAGGGACATGGGATGTGTACATGTGCTTGGATATCATCTTCTCGTCGATGTCCTCCGCCTTGATGCAGCCCTCCTCCACCTTGGCGGCGATGCGGCGGAAGGCGTACACCAGCTCCTCCCTCCCTCCGTAGGCGATCGCCACGTTGTAGAAGTATTCGTCGTACTCGGCGGTGGCCGCCTCCACCTCATCGATGGCGTCCTGCACGCTCTGCGGCAGCAGCTCGCGGTTGCCGAGTATCTTGATCCTGATGCGGCTCTCGTGTATGCGCTCCTCCTCCAACAGGGAGCGCAGGCTCTCCTCGAAGATCTCCATCAGCAGCTCCACCTCATCGCTTTTGCGGCTGAAGTTCTCGGTGGAGAACGCATAGACGGTCAGAATCCTTATCCCCAGCTCCTGGCACCATTCCATGACCTCCTCCAGCTTCTCCCTGCCGTGGAGGTGGCCGTCGCCCCCGCCCATCCCCATCTCCTTGGCGAAGCGGCGGTTTCCGTCCATTATTATGGCGACGTGACCGGGCGCCGGGTGGGCGAGGACCTCCTTCTCCAGCTTTGCCTCGTATGTGCTGTAGGCGGTCTCGGATATGATTTTTGAAATGCCTTTCTTTACTGTCATCGTCAGATCACTTGAAGTCTTGGGGCAGGCCGGCGGAGCGCAGGCCCATGTCGAAGCAGCCGATGGCGGCCACGGCGCCGATGGTTCCCTTGGGGCCGGTCACCTCGCGCACATCCACCGAGTTGGCGGCAGCTGCGGCGAGGGCGTCCTCGATGGTGAATATCTCGCTCTTGCAGCGCCAGCCGAAGTCGGCCAGCGCCGGGGGGACCTTCAGGCCCGTGAACGAGGTCATTACGGTGTCATCGGAGTAGGTGTTCTCTTGCAGATAGCCCTGGGCGAAACGAAGCAGCTCGTCCACTTTCCTCTCCTCCACCGCGAAGGATACCGCGGTGGAGCAGCAGTTGGTGGTCTTGTTGGGCACCTTGGGGTTCAACTGGATTATCTTGTGCTCCAAGAAACGCCCCACCGGGCATTCCTGGGCAAGGTTCATCATCAGCGCCCACGAGGCGCCCTTGTCCTTGGTGTCGGTGTCATCGGCGCCGATAACCACCCTCAACATCTTAGGGCTGCGCACCTGCAGCTCGGCCTGGTGGGCCCCGCCGATGCGGAACCCTTCGGGGTAGATGGCTTCGATTACCTCCGGGGCCTGCGGGATGCAGGCGCCCACGCCCACCGAGGCTCCGGCGAGGCCTACCCAGTTGGTGAGGACGCTGTCGCCGTCGAGCAGCAAGGACTTTAGCCCCTGGCCGCCGAGATCCTCGGTGACCGGGCCGAAGAAGAGCTCGCCTTCGCCGATCAGGGTGTCCATCACCAGGGTGTGGCCCTCGACACGGACGTCCTTGACCACGCCTCCGGCCCGTTTGCGGTTGACCGCGTCCCACTCCGGAGGCCCGCGGGCTATGCACTGCTCTATGACCTGGGCGATGCCGTTCGGCTCGTCCACAATGGTGAAGAAACCCTTGCAGAACATCTTCCCGTATCTGTCCCGGACCTGGTCTGGACTGAGTATCTCTGTCATTGGAGCGCCCCGGTTCCGTCCCTGGTTAATGCCCTCAACGTTTTTAATGCTTTTAGGGGGCGCTCAGAAAAGGGTGGACTGGGCGCATGCCGACGGAACGGTGCCCACGAAGCGGGAGACCAGGTCCTTGAGGTCGAGGGCCTTGAGCATCCCCAGCTCGTCGCGGTAGACCGCGAGCCTCCCCTTGGCGCCGACCAGCTCTCCGCGGTGCTTGCCCGCGGTGGGCATCACCCGCGGCGCCGAGACCAGGCCGCGGAGCGGGTATCCGTCCAGGACCTGGAGCCCTCCCGCGTCCGGGAACGACGGGGACATGCCCTCCCACATGCGGACGGCCTCATCCGAGCTGCCATCCACCGTTGTCGCCGCCAGCGCCGGCAGGGGCATGGACTGCGGCAGGCCCCTCTCTCGGGAAATCCTCTGCTCGGCCTCCCGCGCCTCGTAGCGGCTGCCGTGCCGCTCCAGCGGAACGATGAGGTCAGCGCCCTGCTCTATGCCCCTCTCCCGCAGGCGCGTGCTACGGGTCATACCCGCCTTCGTCCGGGGACCGAAGAGCGCCAGGTACACCGTGTGCTCCTCGCCGCAGACCGTGCCCTCGCACAGTGAACCGCGGCAGCGCGGCTGGAAGCGGCACTCCTGCACCGGGAAGCTGTCGCAGGAGCGGCAGCGGTCGAGCCGGGACGGCAGCTCCTCCAGGCAGGGGGAGCCGTTCCGGTCGCCCACACAGAGGCGGACCTCGGAGACGAAGAGGTCCAAAGGTTCGAGGGTTAGAGGTCGCAGCTCGCCGTTGGCGTTCAGCCTCTCCCACAGCTCGGGGGAGAATCCCCTCCAGCGGAAGGAAACCACCTGGGAGCGGTGGCATGTCGGAGGGTCCGACCCGATGATCTCGGCGGCGTCGCGGAACATTTCAGCGCTGGCGGACGCTGAGGTACTGCGGCGGCACCTCTTTGCAGAGGTAGACCGTGCGGGCGGCGCGGCCGATGGCCACGCCGTCGGCGATGGCGGCGGCGGTGTCCACCGCCAATATCACCGGCTCGTCCACCCTCACCGAGCCGGCGGAGTGGGCGTCCTCATAGGTCTTGGACAGGTGCACCATGCGGCGGTCGGAAGGGATTATCCCCATCTCCAGGATTATCTCCGCCTCCTCGGGCGTGGCGGGGTAGAACAGCTCATCGGGGATGTCGTCGGTGGGGTGCCTGAGGTCGAGGTCAAAGGTGTGGCCGTAGCTGGCCCGGACCTTGTCGTTGCTCACCTGATAGCGCCCTTTGGGGTCGCTCTCCACCAATGCCACGATGTGGTGGCTGCGCATCCAGTGCATGCGGCGGCTCTTGTCCCTCATGGCGGAGACCAGGTCGCGCAGGTCCACGTAGCCCTGCTCGTCCATCTCCAGGTCGAATCGCTCGGGGAAATGGCGCAGCACGCCGGCCATGGTGCGGCCGATCTTGTCCATCTCCTCAGCGCTCATGAGGAACTTGCCCTCCTCACCGCAGACCGGGCAGCTCTCGTCACGGAAATACCCATGGACCTCGCATTCCCTCAGCATGTTCATCCCACAAGGCCGTACAGTCAAGAAATACCTTTCGATGCGGCGGCGATCTCGGCCGCCTTCACCGTGTTCTGCATCAGCATCGCGATGGTCATCGGGCCGACGCCCCCGGGCGAGGGGGATATCGCCTCCGTCTTGTGCTTGACGTTCTCGAAGTCCACGTCGCCCACCAGGCGGTAGCCCTTCTCGCTGCTGGGGTCATCGACGCGGTTGGTGCCCACATCTATCACCACCGCGCCCTCCTTCACCATGTCAGCGGTGACGAACCGGGGCTTGCCGATGGCCGCTATGAGCACATCGGCCCGCGCCGTGACCTGGGCCAACCCGGCGGTGCGGGAATGGGCCACGGTGACGGTGGCATCCGCGCCTGCGCCCTTCTGCATGAGCATGGCCGCTATGGGCTTGCCCACGATGTTGCTGCGGCCGAGGACCACCGCCTCACGCCCCTCCAAGGCCACGTCGCTGCGCAGCAGGAGCTGCTGTATGCCCGCCGGCGTGGCCGGCAGGAACAGGGGGTCGCCAATGAGCATGCGGCCCACGTTCAGCGGATGGAAGGCGTCGACGTCCTTGAGGGAGTCTATGCGCTCGACGACCCTCCTCTCGTCCATGTGCGGCGGCAGCGGCAGTTGGCATAGGACACCGTGCACATCAGGGTCGCCGTTCAGCCCGTCGAGGACGGACAGCAGCTCCTCCTCGGAAGCGTCGGCGGGCAGGGCCCGGGTCAGAGACCTGATTCCCAGCCGGTCACAGGCCTTGCCTTTCATGCGCACATATACGTGGGATGCGGGGTCGTCGCCCACCATGACCACCGCCAGGCAGGGATTTACCCCCTTGCCGCGCAGCTCACCGAGCCTCCCCTCCAGCTCCGCGGTGACCTGGGCGGCCACCTCCTTGCCGTTTATCAAGCGGTAGCTCATCTTACCCTGCTCGACTATGCTAGGTCGCTATATATTCTTTTCAGCCGGAGAAACCTAATTTAAAGGTAAGGGAATCTCCCCTCGATGAACGGCATCGGCAGCTCAGAACCTGGCCTCCGTCCCATCGAGGAGGTGGCGGAGTCGCTCGGCCTCGACCGCGAGGACCTGGTGCTCTACGGCCGGGAAACCGCCAAGGTGCCCTTGACCTCGTTGGATGGCCTGAAAGGACGCCCCGACGGCAAACTGGTTGTCACCACCGCCATAACAGCCACCCCCGCCGGCGAGGGCAAGACCGTCACCACCATCGGACTGGTGCAGGGCATGGGAAGGCTGGGCGCCAAGGCCATGGGCACCCTGCGCGAGCCGTCCCTCGGGCCGACTTTCGGCATCAAAGGGGGCGCCACCGGCGGCGGCAGGGCCCAGGTGCACCCCATGGTGGACATCAACCTCCACTTCACCGGGGACATCCATGCGGTGGGCGCCGCCCACAACCTGCTATCAGCGGTCCTGGAGAGCCACATCGCCAAGGGCAACGATCTGGACATCGACCCCGTCCGCATCATGCTGGGCAAGGCCATGGACATCGGATCCCGGGAGCTGAGGCACATCGTCATCGGCCTGGGAGGCAAGGCCAGCGGGGGCGTCCCCCATGAGAGCTCGTTCATGATCACCCCCGCATCGGAGATCAGCGCCATCCTCGCCCTCGCCAACGACCTCGGGGACCTGAGGCGTCGGCTGGAGGAGATGACGGTGGCCTACGACAACCAAGGCAGACCGGTGCTGGCGCGGCAGCTGGGCTGCGTGGGCTCGCTGATGGCGTTGCTGAAGGACGCGGTCAACCCCAACCTGGTGCAGACCGCCGAGGGGCAACCGGTGTTCGTGCACGGCTTCCCTTTCGCCAACATCGCCCATGGCACCAACTCGGTCATGGCCACTCGCTACGCCCTCAAGCTCGCTGACGTGGTGGTGACCGAGACCGGCTTCGCCGCTGACCTGGGGGCGGAGAAGTTCTTCAACATCGTCTGCCGCCAGTCCGGCCTGGAGCCCGACTGCGTTGTAATGGTGGCCTCACTTCGGGCGCTGAAGATGCACGGCGGCAAGGCGGTGGAGGACTGCCACCTGCCCGACGCCGACGCCTTGGAGAGGGGGATGAGCAACCTCGACCGCCATCTGTCCAACATCGGCCGCTTCGGCCTTCCGGCGGTGGTGGCGCTGAACCGCTTCTACGGGGACGCCGCCGAGGAGCTCCAGATGGTGCTGGAGCGCTTGCGGGGCATGGGAGTGGAGGCGGCGGTGTCCAATGTGTTCGAGGACGGCGGGGCCGGCGGCGAGGAGCTGGCCCGCAAGGTGCTCGACGTTTTGGAGCGGGGAGAGGCCGATTTCCACAACCTCTACGACTGCTCTCTGGGCATAAGGGAGAAAGTGGAGACGGTGGCCAAGAAGATCTACGGCGCGGGGCAGGTGATATTCCTCAGCTCCGCGGAGAGGGCGATCGACGCCGCCGAGGAGCACGGCTACGGCCGGCTGCCGGTGTGCATGGCCAAGACCCAGGCGTCGCTCACCGATGATCCGCGCAGGCGAGGCGCCCCCGAGGGTTGGAAGCTGACCGTCAGGGAGGTCTTCATCTCCAGCGGCGCGGGCTTCGTGGTCCCGGTCTGCGGCCAGATGAATCTCATGCCCGGGCTCCCCAAGCGCCCTTCGGCCCTCGACATAGACCTGGACGAGGACGGCAAGGTCATCGGTCTGCGCTGATGCGGCGCTCCAGCTCATCGAGGGCGAGGACCTCGAAGCCGAGGTCCTGGGCGCGGCAGAGGACCCGGCCTATGGCCTCCGTCTGCGCAGCGGTATCCCCCTTCGTTCGGCGGCCGCCGCGGACGCTCTCCACCACGTGCCAGCTGTGCGTCGCCATCACCAGCGCCCCCGCCTGGAAGCGCTCCAGCATCCCCAGGTAGTCTTCCTCCGGCCGCCGGCCCTCGTGCATCGCCCACATGTACGAGTCCATTGTGCGGCCTTCGGAGTCCTTGTCCCTCGCCAGCGGCATCTCCAGCATGCCGTTCTCCAGCCTCCATGGCGTCACCGAGCCGTCGACCACCGGGGCCGTGATCGACGAGTCGTAGGAGAAGCCCTCCTCCCCCAGATGGGCGAGCGCCCGGGGGTCTATGTTGAGGTAGGGAGCGCGGAAGCCGCGGGGGGCGATGCCGCAGCGGGAGGACACCGCCTCCTTGGAGCGGCGGATGATCCCGCGCAGCTCGTCGTCGTCGGGGACGAGGCCGCTGTGGCCGCCGGTCAGGTCCTCGTGGCCCATGCCATGGCAGGCCAGCTCCTGCCCCTTCAGGACCGAGGCGTCGGGCAGGCTGAGGAGGGTGTCCCCCTCGGCGAACACCGTGGCCCGCAGTGAATGGGAGCGCAGCATGTCGGCGATGGCCTCCATTCCCTCGGCCGAGGCGGAGTAGCGCGGCGGGACGCTGCGGCCCCGTTCGCGGGACACTGCGGCCATCTCGCCCGCGACGGCGGTGTTGCAGTCCCGGTCCAGGTCCACGGTGAACGCCAGGACCCTCATGCTGTGGTGATGGGGGCGCATCTGCATCAATCAGTCAAGGGCGCCGGCGGACATAAAGGTTATATCCGCCCTGCCCTTGATTGGATGATGCCCCCCCGAGGGGGCGCGGAGGTCGGGCGATGATAATCGGCGAGCAGAAACCGTTGGATGAGATAATCGCAATGGTGGAGAAGGAAGGGGGCGGCCGCATACTGGTGGCCGGCTGCCGCTCCTGCGTGGCGGTCTGCCTCGCCGGGGGCGAGGAGGAGGTGGAGCAGCTTGCCAGCTCCCTGCGCGAGCATTCGGACGACCGCTCTCTGGGATGGGAGCTGCGCACGGTCACCTTGCAGAGGCAGTGCGAGAGATCCTTCGATGAGGCCATATCCGAACTGGTGGACTGGTCCGATGCTCTGGTATCCCTGGGATGCGGCGTGGGCGCCCAGGTTCTCAGCGAGGTCTATCCGCGAAGGGTCATACTCCCCGCCATAGACACCTCTTCGATGGGCGCCCCCGAGGGCGGGGGTAAATGGAAGGAGCGCTGCTCCGGCTGCGGCGACTGCACCATCCATCTCAGCGGCGGCATATGCCCCATCGCCCGTTGCTCCAAGATGTTGCAGAACGGCCCTTGCGGAGGATCGCAGGAGGGCAAGTGCGAGACGTCGCCGGAACGGGATTGCGCCTGGCAGCTCATCTACGACCATCTGCGCGCCAAGGACAGGCTCGACCTCCTGGAGGCCTCGCTGCCGCCCAAGGACTGGTCCAGGTCGCGCGACGGAGGTCCCCGTACGGTGGTGAGGGGCAGGGGGTCGGGCCGTTGAGGTCCGACAGCGCGCTGGAGCGCCTTCTCGCCGACGGGGAGTTCGTCGTCACCTCGGAGATAGGGCCGCCGAAGTCCGCCGACGGCGAGGACGTGCGTCGCAAGGCGCGCCTCATGAAAGGGCATGCCGACGCGTTCAACGTCACCGACAACCAGACCGCCATAGTGCGCATGTCCTCGCTGGCGGCGAGTCTCTTCTGCATACAGGAGGGCGTGGAGCCCATCATGCAGATGACCTGCAGGGACCGCAACCGCCTGGCCATGCAGTCGGAGATGCTGGGGGCCGGCGCGCTGGGCGTCAAGAACCTCTTGTGCATAACCGGCGACCATCAGAAGTTCGGCAACCAGCCCCAGTCCCGCAACGTCTTCGACCTCGACTCCACCCAGCAGCTGATGGTCTTCAAACGGATGCGCGACGAGGGGGAGATGTGGTGCGGGGATTCCATCAAGGTCCCGCCGCGCATGTTCCTGGGGGCGGCGGCCAACCCGTTCGCCGACCCCCTGGAGCTGGGGGTGGTCCGGTTAGCGAAGAAGGCCGTGGCGGGCGCGGACTTCATCCAGACTCAGGCGATCTTCGACCTGCAGCGTTTCGATGAATGGATGGGCATGGTGCGCTCCCGCGGTATCGACAAGGACGTCCACATTCTGGCGGGGATCATACCTTTGCGGTCGGCCAAGGCGGCGAGGTTCATGGCCAGCAAGGTGCCGGGCATGAGCGTGCCCGATGAGGTGCTGGCGCGGATGTCCCGGGCCTCCGACGAGAAGGCGGAGGGCCTGAGGATATGCCTGGAGACCATCGAGGAGCTGCGGGGGCGCCCGGGCATCGACGGCATCCACCTGATGCCGGTCAACTGGGAGAGCGCCCTTCCGGAGATAACCGAGAGAGCGGGGCTGCTGCCCCGCCCTCAGGCGCGCAGGTAGTCCTCGCAATAGAGCTTCTGGTCGAGCAGGACCTGCGCCGTCTTCACCGTGTCCATGGTCATACTGTCCTCGGGATCGAGGATGGCGGCGCTCAGGCCGGCGCCCATCAGCATCGCCATGTATGTGCTGTTGAGCAGGCTCCGGTCACGGCATCCGTTGGACACGTTGCTGAGGCCCACCACCGTGCGGGGGGCGGGGTCGTTGAGCATGCGGAACGCCCGCAACGCCTCGATCACTTTCCAGCCCTGGTCCTGGGCGGCCACCACCGGCAGCACCAACGGGTCGAGGAGGATGCGGTCGGGCATGATCTCGTGGTCCATGGCGGTGGTCATCATGAGCATGGCCATCTCCGCGCGGCTGTCGGCGTCGTTGGGCACGCCGCGCTCGTCCATGGTTAGACAGATTATGTCAGCATCATGATCCCTGGCCAGGGGAAATAGCGCCTGCATCTTCTCCATCTCGGCAGTGGTGGAGTTTACGATCGCCGGGTTCTCGCAGACCTCCAGGCCGGCGGCCATGGTCTTCTGCCCAGGGGTGTCGATGCACAGGGGAAGGTCGCTGACCTCCTGCACCGTACTCACCAGCCAACGCATGGCCTCCGGCCCATCGGCGCCCCGCCCGGGGCCGACGTTCACGTCCAACGCGCCCGCGCCCGCCTGCACCTGACGGAGGGTCAGCTCCTGGATGAAGTCCGAGTCGCCCTCGTCGATGGCCTTGCCCACTGAACGGAAAAGGCCGTTTATCCTCTCGCTGATGACCATCATGTCCTTCAGTGATGGATATTGCATCATTATAAAAAAGATGACCCGCGGCGGGGGATGCATTACATTTATGATTGACCTAGCGATATAGGCATGGCATACTCGTTATGCCCGCATCGGGGAGGAATCTCACTGGTAAAAATCGAGAGGGCGCTTCTGAGTGTTTCTGACAAGGAGGGGGTGGTCGAGTTCGCGCGGGAGCTGGCCTCCTTGGGTGTGGAGCTGATATCCACCGGAGGCACGGCCAGGCTCCTGGCGGACAACGGACTGGATGTGGTGGAGGTATCCGAGGTCACCGGATTCCCCGAGATGCTCGACGGCCGGGTCAAGACGTTGCACCCCCGCATCCACGCCGGCATACTCGCCCGACGCGAAGTCCCGGAACACATGGAGTCCATCGCCGCCATGGGCATCGGCCCCATCGACATGGTGGTCATCGACCTCTACCCCTTCAAAAGGACGGTGGCGGACAGCCCCGATGACATGGAGGCCGTCATCGAGAACATCGACATCGGCGGGCCCAGCATGCTGAGGGCGGCCGCCAAGAATTACCGCTCGGTGACGGTGGTCAGCTCGCCGGAGCAGTACCCCATGGTGCTGAGCGAGATGCGCGGCGGCGGCGTTGGCGAGGAGACCCGTTCCTGGCTCATGGCCGAGGCCTTCATAAGGAGTGCCAACTACGATGCGATGGTCGCCGATGTGATGAGAGGTCGCCACCAGCCGGAGTCGTTCCCCAGTTCCATGCCCTTCCCCAACGAGAAGGCGATGGGCCTGCGTTACGGCGAGAACCCCGACCAAAAGGCGGCCTTCTACGCCGACCCGTTCACGCCGGGGCCCGCCGTCGCCAAGGCGGAGCAGCTGCACGGCAAGCAGCTGTCGTTCAACAACATCCTCGACCTCGACAAGTCACTGGACATCGCCATGGACTTCGAGCGACCCACCGCGGTCATCATGAAGCATACCAACCCCTGCGGCCTCGCCAGCGCCGATGACGTGCACCAGGCCTTCGTGTCCGCTTACGCGGTGGACCCGAAGTCGGCCTTCGGCTGCGTCATCTGCCTCAACCGCGACTGCCCCGCCTCGGTGGCGGAGGAGATACGCGACAACAAGTACTTCGTGGAGGCCATCATCGCCCCCGATTTCGAGCAGGGCGCCCTGGACATACTCCTGCAGAGGAAGAACATCCGTCTGCTGAGGACCGATTGCCCCATCGGGCCCTCCGTCCGGAACCGAGGGCTGAAGATGAAGAAGGTGCAGGGCGGGCTGCTGGTGCAGACCGACGAGGAGCTGAGGACCTCCTCTGAAGACCTCAAGGTGGTGACGAGGAGGCCGCCCAGCGAGGAGGAGATGCGGGCGCTGCTATTCGCCTGGAAGCTGGTCAAGCACGTCTGGTCCAATTCGGTGGTCTATGTCAAAGGGGAGAGGGCCGTGGGCATCGGCGCCGGGCAGATGAGCAGGGTGGACTCGGCGATGATTGCCAGCGTGAAAGGGGGGGAGGACACCGCCGGCAGCGTGATGGCCTCGGACGCCTTCTTCCCCTTCCGCGACGGCGTGGACGAGGCCGCCAAGGCAGGGGTGACCGCGATAATCCAGCCGGGCGGGTCAATCAGGGACCAGGAGTCGATAGACGCCGCCGACGAGCACGGCATGGCCATGGTGTTCACCGGCTGCCGCGTCTTCCGCCACTGATCACTCTTCTTCATCGAAGAGTATCATCGGCTTGCCTTCGGCCTTCCTCTTCATATGGCCCCCGGGGCCGCCCCTCTCCTTTCGCGCCGTTTCGATGCATTCCTCCGATTCACAGGTGAAGGCGGCAAAGACGAAGTTCTTCGCGGTTCTGCCGCAGAACTGGCATTCATAGTCCTCGATGTTCATGACACGTCATGGTCCCATACGGATAACCGTTTTGCGGGGAAAATTCCTTAACCGTCACCCCCGATAAAGACGGGGATGGATGATTTCGACCTCGAAGACATCTCCGACGAGCGACTCACGGAGATGTTCTCCCTCGACGAGTGCCAGGACTGTGGCGCCTGCGCCCGGTCCTGCCCCAGCACCAGACACGGCGGGATAGACCCGCACAAGCTGGTGCAGGGGATGCTGGAAGAGGGCAACGAGGAGAACGTGTGGGACTGCCTTCTGTGCTACATCTGTGAAGACGTCTGCCCGGTGGACATCTCGATCGCCCTGCTCATAACCCATCTGCGCTACCGCTCCGCCCTCGAGGGCGGCGCCCCATCTCGGTTCAAGAAGGGGGCGGCCTCGTTCCTCAAGGAAGGGAGGGGCTTCCCCGCGGGGCCGCGGACCGCCAAGTCACGCCAGGACCTGGGCCTGCCGGAGATGGGGGACGGGGACCGGGCCATGCGTGAGCTGGGGAAGATCGTGTCCCGAACGGGGTTCTCTCATGACTGAATTTTATGTCTACCCTGGCTGTGCCATACCCACAAAGCTGCCTTTCGTGGAGTCCGCGGCCCGTTTCCTGCTTGATTCCCTGGGCATCGCCCATGAAGACTTCCCTGATTTCACCTGCTGCGTCGAGCCGGTGGGCCTGAGGTCCTTGGGGCTAGAGACCTGGCTCGTAAGCGGCGCCAGGTTGCATACCATCGCTGAACGCGGAGGCCGCGCGGTACTGACCCTCTGCGATGGCTGCACATTGTCCCTGAGGGAGTCGGGCGAGCTGCTGGACTCCAGCGGCAAAGAGCATGCCGACCCTGTGCTCAGGGAGCTGGGGATGGAATACACCGGCCAGGCGAAGGTGGTAGGGTTCCTTGAGCTCGTCCATTCCCGATTGGAAAGGATAATGGAGTTGAAGAGGGACGATTGCGGCCTGCGCCTGGGCATCCATCCGGGATGCCACGGCAGCCACCTCTCAGGGAACGGCGGCGGGGGCGCCGACGCCATGCTCACGGAGATCGTCGAGGCGCTGGGATGCGAGGCGGTGCAGGCCGAGGGCCGTGTTTGCTGCGGCGGTTCGCTGACATCGGTCAACGACGATGTATCCAGAAAGGTCAGCGACGAGGCCGTCTCCGCCTATCCGGGCGCGGAAGCGCTGGTCACCTCCTGTCCGTTCTGCTTCCTGCAGTTCGACACCGTCACCAGGAAGGTTCCGGTGATCCATGTGGCCGAGCTGGTGGCCAGCTGCATCGGCTGGGAAGCGGACCACATGTCCCATCACCGCACCCGCGCCTAGAGCAGGTGCAGGGAGAACTGCAACGAGGGCGCCGAGTGAGTAAGGAAACCCATCGACACCCGGTCGGCGGCGTCGGCGTAGGCGGGCGCCTCCTCAGGACCTATGCCTCCAGAGGCCTCCACCATGACATAGGGATGCTCCTCCTTGATTCTGCGATAGCTGCGGCGGGCCTCTTCAGGGGTCATGTTGTCGAGCATCACCACGTCCGCGCCCCAGGATGCGGCGGCGAGGGCGGCGGCGAGCTCCTCGGCCTCCACCACCACCGTCCCGGGCCTTCGGCCCTTGAGAAGACCCAGCGCCTTGTTCATCCCGCCGGCGGCATCGATGTGGTTGTCCTTGACCATTATGTGGTCGGAGAGGCTCATGCGGTGGGGCTCCCCGCCGCCGAGGGAGACGGCCTTCTTCTGCAGCGATCGCAGGCCGGGCAGGGTCTTGCGGGTGGCGGCCAATGTGACCGCGGGGTTCACGGCGCGACAGCGCTCCAGGACGTCGCGCGTGACGGTAGCGACGCCGGACATCATCATCATGATGTTGAGACAGGTCCTCTCCCGCAGGAGTATCTGGCGCAGGTCCCCCTCCACCTTCATGACCTCGTCTCCAGCGGCCAGTTGGGAGCCGTCGACCAACAGGAGACCTACCTCGAGGCCCCCGTCACGGAAAAGCCAGGCGGCCTCCTCCGCTCCGGCGAGCACTCCCGCATTGCCGCTGCTGAGCACGGCGCGGGCCTGGGCCCCCTCGGGCACCAGCAGCTCGCTGGTGACGTCGCCCGCGGGGGCGTCCTCCTCCAGGAAGCGCCTCAGTCCTTCCATGTCCCTACTCCAGCTCGTAAGTCTTCTCCAGCTCCGGCAGTATCACGTTGTACTTGCCATGGAGCTCCTCGTAGAGGGGCTCACGGCTCTCGGAATGCATTATCACTATGTTCTGCGGGTCGCATCCCTTGACGAACGAAACCAGCTGGTCGTGGTCGGCGTGGGCGGAGAAGTCGTACCTCTGCACCTCGCAGTTGATCTTCTCCGTGCTGCCGTCGATGTTGACGTGCCCATTCTCCATCAGCATCCTGCCGTTGGTGTCCTCGGCCTGGAAACCGGTTATGAGTATCGCTGAACGGGGGTCGTCCTTGACGCTCTTGATGTAATTGAGCACCGGCCCGCCATCGAGCATGCCGCCGGTGGTGACTATGACCTCCCCCTTGCGCGCCTTGTTGCGCATCTGGGAGTTCTTGACCTCCTTGAAGGACTTACGGGCCGCCCGCAGGGCCTTGGAGTTGATGAGGTACTCGGGATATTGCATGTACATCCTTGCAATGGATCGGCCCATGCCGTCCACCCATTTGTCGTAATGCGTCCCGTTGAGCAGCATCATTATCTCTTGGGTCCTGCCCACTGCGAAACAGGGTATCAGCACCTTGCCGCCGCGGTTGACGACCTCTTCTATCTTGTCGAGGAAGGCTTTCTCGCTCTGCTTGCGGTCCGGGTGCAGCCTTCCGCCGTAGGTACCCTCTATTATGAGGTTGTCGCACTTGACCGGCTCGGCCGACTCCACCAGGCGGGTGTTGATGGTGTGGATGTCGCCGGTGTAGAGGGTACTGCTTCCGTTGAACACCTGGAACATCATCGCCCCCGGCACGTGGCCGGCGCGGTGCATCTCCACCTCCAAGTCCCCCACCTCGATGACGTCCCCGAACTCCAGCGGTATGACGTTCCTCATCGTCCTCTCGATGTCGTTCTCGTTGTAGGGTTCGGGGTACCCCTCGGCCTTGGCTATCTTCAACGAGTCGTACATCATCATCTCCGCTATCTCCGCGGTGAGCGGGGCGGTGAAGATGTCGTTGTCGTACCTGCTGGTGAGCCAGGGTATCATGCCGCAGTGGTCGAGGTGGCAGTGGGTCAGGAAAGCGTGGTCCACCTTGGGGGCCGGCAAGGGATAGCTCGGCGGCTTCGTTGGGCTCATGCCGTACTCGAAAACCAGGCTGCGGTCGCCGGCCTCCATGAGCATGCCCATGCGGCCCACCATGTCCGCCCCTCCTAGGAATTTTATATTCGTTGTCATTAGGTCATTCACCTACTATCTGGATGATGAGTTCGCGGCGGCGGTCCCTGACGTCGTTCTCCACCAGGGCGACCTGCTGCCATCGGCCCAGGTCCATCTCGCCGTCCGCGAACGGGATCGTTATCGTTCCGCCCAGCACGCTGGCGCGGATGTGCGAATGGCCGTTGCCGTCGCCCCATACCCGGTCATGCCGGTATTCGGCGCCGCGCGGGGCCATCCGCTCCAGGGCTTCCGACAGGTCAGGCTCGAGCTCGGCGTCCCTCTCCATGAACACCAGAGAACCGGTGGATCCCTTGACGAAGATGCACAGCAGACCTTCTTTCAGGCCGCTCTCCTTCAGCGCGTTGCGGGCGTCCCCGCAGACGTAAAGCACCTCGCCGCTCCTGGTGTCGTAGCTCAGAACCTTCCTGTAGGTCCCCATCGCTGAAGCCTAACAACAACACCTTTATTTAATTTCCCCCGGAACGCCACAGACCTGGTGAGGCATCCAGAGTAACTTTCTCAGCCTGTCCCGGAGCTCCTAACTTATAAACTCCCCGTGATAGTTCAGTGATAATCATTAAATAATCTCGGCAGTAATACAAAAATGTCGGACCCCCGTCTGACAGGGATGCACATGAAAAAAGGGTTTGGGATGACCAGCCGTGGCTATCGGAACAGGAACGCCGATGGCAAGGGGAACACCGCGCCGGACCGCGGCTCCGGCGGTCCTTTCAGCTTCGTGGCCGCCGTCAAGTACACCTTGGCCCTATCCCTGTTGCTGTGGTGGCTCCCCATATTCGGCCAGATGATCTCCGGTTACGTGGGCGGTAGGAAGGCGGGCTCCCCCAACCGAGGCATGCTCGCCGCCCTGATACCCGTCGGGGCCTTCACCGCCCTGATCTACGCCGCCGACGCGGGGGTGATCGCCCCCATCGAGTTCATCAACGGCAGCAACCTCCCTCTCCTTGACGCGTTCAGCGCCGAGCTTCCCGCCCTGGGGGCGATGATGGTCAGCGCCGTCGCATACATGGAGTCCTTCTTGGCGGCGGTGGGCGACACCACCTCCTTGAACATCAACAGTTACATCATCACCATCGTCTTCGCCTACGTGGGCGGCATCCTGTCGGAGCAGAGCCGCCGCGAGATGGACTATGTGCGGCAGTATGCTCCCCCCGTCGCCAAGCAACCGGCGAGGGCCTCGTTCGAAAGCTTCGACGAATGCACCCCCGTCAAGGGCAAGGCGGTGCGCCAGACCAGCAAGGCGGAGCCGCGGAGCAGACCGGTCGCCCCGGCAGCGGCAAACGCCTTCAACGGCCTCCTCCACCGCGCCGAGGTGAACGACCCCAAGCGGGAGAGGGGCCAGAACCGCAAGGCCCGCGAAGAGTTGGACCACGTATAGCTTCATGTCCGAGGCTAATATTTTTTATACGTCCATTTGTTGGGGTAGAGTGAGGATTGATACATGTTCTGCCCTGACTGTAGTTCCCTGATGTTCCGCAGCGGAACGACGTTCCGCTGTAGCCGCTGCGACTTCGAGAAGAGCCAAGGCGATGAGGCACAGAGTTTTGTGACCAGTTCCAGGGACAAGGAGACCACCGTCATCGAGGAGTCCTCGGCCACGCTGCCCAAGACCCGGGCCCCCTGCCCAGAGTGCGGTCACAGCGAGGCGTTCTTCGTCATAAGGCAGACCAGAGCGGCGGACGAGCCGGAGACCCGGATCTACCGCTGTTGCAAGTGCAGCCACTCCTGGCGCGAGTACTGAAGGGTCAAACTTTATTATCTAAAACGACTGTGTCGGCAAAGGAAGGGGAAACATGTTTCAGGCAAAAATCAGGTCAGACACTCTCAAGGGCATCGTCAACATAATCTCCACCCTCGTGGATGAGGCCAAGTTCAACATCGGGCCAGAGGGCCTGAACCTCAAGGCAGTGGATCCGGCCCACGTGGCCATGATTGACCTCAACATCAATAAGGAGGCCTTCGAAGAGTATGCGGCGGACGAGACCAACATCGGCGTGGACCTCGACAAGGTGAAGGACGTTCTGAAGCTCGCCTCCTCTGGAGACATCGTGGAGATGGAGCAGGACGAGGAGAAGAGCCGCCTGGTCATGAAGGTGGGCAACATCGTCAGGCGCATGAACCTGGTGGACACCTCGAGCATGAGCGACCCCCGCGTCCCCGAGCTCAACCTGCCGGCGCTGGTGGAGGTCTCCGTCAGTGAGATCCAGAAGGGCATCAAGGCCGCGGAGAGCGTCTCCGACCACATAGCCCTGACCGCCGAGCCGGAGTACTTCGAGCTCTATTCCGAGGGGGACACCGACTCGGTGAACCTCAGGCTGGAGAAGTCCCAGCTCATATCTGTGACCGTGGAGGAGAAGGCGAGATCGTTGTTCCCATTGGACTACTTCTCCAACCTGGTGAAGGCTGTGCCTTCGGACACCAGCGTGCGCATCAACTTGGGAAACAACTTCCCAGTGAGGATCATGTTCAACCTCGCTGACGGCAACGGCAACGTCGGATACCTCCTGGCGCCGCGCATCGAGAGCGATTGAGGCGTCCATGCACGCAGACCTGAGCAAAACCCTTACCGCCCTACCCACCGTCAAGGACAAATGTTTTTTACACCGGCCCCATACTTCCGGTTGCCCGGTTCCAAAGAGGTGTATTCCAATTGCCCCGTGAAGACAGTTCCATAGACGCTTTGAAGGAGAAGGCCCGCCTGGTGCGCCGCCACGTCATCGAGATGACCTGCGCCGCGGGCTCCGGCCATCCTGGAGGTTCCCTTTCCGCCGCCGATATACTGACCGCCCTTTACTTCCGCGTCATGAGGCACGACCCCGAGCACCCAGAATGGGAGGGGCGAGACCGTTTCGTCCTCTCCAAGGGCCACGTGGCGCCGGCGCTGTACGCCGCTCTCGCCGAGGCGGGCTATTTCCCCACCGAAGAGCTGCTCACCCTCCGTGAACTGGGCAGCCGCCTGCAGGGCCATCCTTCCAAGGGGAAGCTGCCGGGCATAGAGATGTCCACCGGCTCCCTGGGGCAGGGGATAAGCGTCAGCAACGGGATGGCGCTCGCCGCCCGCCTCGATGGCTCCGACCATCGCATCTACTGCCTCTGCGGCGACGGGGAGATGCAGAGCGGCCAGAACTGGGAGGCGGCGATGTTTGCCGCCCATTACGGCATAGACAACGTCACCGTGTTCGTGGACCGCAACCACCTGCAGATCATGGGCGACACCGAGGACGTCCTATCCATCGAGCCGATGGAGGAGAAATGGGCGGGCTTCGGCTGGAACGTCATCGTCATCGACGGCCACGACTTCGAGCGCATCATCGAGGCCTGCGAGCAGGCGCGGCGCTGCAAGGGCCGTCCCACCGTGATAATAGCTAACACCGTCAAGGGCCGGGGGGTCTCCTTCATGGAGAACAACCCCGAGTTCCACGGCAAGTGCTGCAGCGATGAGCAGAAGGGAGTTGCCATGAGCGACCTGGAGGGATGCCTGTGAAGAAGGCCAGCCAGCGCTCGTTCTTCGGCAAGGCCCTTCAGGAGCTGGGCGAGGCCGACGAGAGCATCGTGGCCTTGGACGCCGACTTGGGGAGCAGCACCAAGACCAGCGACTTCGCCAAGGTATTCCCCGACCGTTTCTTCCAATGCGGCATCGCCGAGCAGAACATGATGGGCACCGCCGCCGGCCTCGCCGCCGCCGGCAAGACGGCTTTCACCTCCACCTTCGCGGTGTTCGCCACCGGCCGCTGCTGGGACCAGATCAGGCAGTCCATAGCCTACCCGCAGCTCAACGTGAAGATCGCCGCCACCCATTGCGGCATAAGCGTCGGCGGCGACGGTGCCTCCCATCAGGCCTTGGAGGACATCGCCCTGATGAGGGCCCTTCCCAACATGACAGTCATATGCCCGGCGGACGCCAACGAGGCATACAAGGCCACCCTCGCCGTGGCCTCGATGCCCGGCCCCTGCTACATCAGGATGGGCCGGGCCGACTTCCCCATCATCACCGAGGAGGACGCGCCTTTCGAGGTGGGCAAGGCCAACATCCTGAGGAAAGGCAAGGACGTCACCCTGGTGGGCAGCGGCCAGATGGTCTCGCTGTGCCTGGAGGCCGCCGAGATGCTCAAGGGCGAGGGGGTCGCCGCCGAGGTGTTGAACATGGCCACCGTTAAGCCGTTGGACGCCGAGACCCTCATCGATTCGGTGGAGCGCACCCGCTGCGTGGTGACCGCCGAGGAGCACAGCGTCATCGGCGGCCTCGGCTCGGCGGTGGCGGAGTTCCTGGGCGAGAACGGCAACCAGCCGATGGTCCGCGTCGGCGTGCGCGACAGCTTCGGCGAGTCCGGGGACCCCGAGGACCTGATGGTGAAGTACGGTCTGACCAAGGAGGACATCGTGCACGCGGCCCGCAAGGCCGTCGCCCGCAAGCAGAAGAAGAAAGGATTCCTGTGGAGGAAATGACATGAGGATTTTCATAGACACCGCCAACATCGAACAGATAAAAGAGATTCACAGCTGGGGCATACTGGACGGGGTTACCACCAACCCCAGCCTCATCGCCAAGGAAGGCAAGGACCTCAGAACGATTGTGGAGGAGATCGCTGGGGAGGTTGACGGCCCCATATCGGCGGAGGCGATAAGCCTCGACGCCGAGGCGATGTTCGAGGAGGGCATGGAGCTCTCGTCCATACACCACAACATCAACATCAAGCTGCCGATGTCCATCGAGGGGCTTAAGGCGACCAAGGCGCTCTACAACGAGGGCGTGGACGTCAACATGACCCTGGTGTTCTCGGCGCAGCAGGCGCTGCTCGCCGCCAAGGCCGGCGCCCGCTACGTCTCCCCGTTCATCGGCCGCCTCGACGACATCGGCCAGACCGGCATGGACGTGGTGGCGGAGATACTGGACATCTACGACAACTACGACTTCGACACCGAGGTCATCGCCGCCAGCATCAGGCACCCCCTGCATGTCACCCAGGCGGCCTCCGTCGGCGCCCAGGTCGCCACCATACCCCATGCGATACTGAAGAAGATGATCTCCCATCCCAAGACCGATGAGGGCATCGAGGCCTTCCTCGCCGACTGGGAGAAAATGAAGAGCCTCTGAGCGCATGGCACGAGACGTGGCCGTGGTCGGCGGCGGGCCCGCCGGCAGCAGGGCCGCCGCCCTGCTCGCCAAGGACTGGGACGTGGCGGTGCTCGAGGAGCACGCTGTGAGCGGCCAGCCGGTGCAGTGCACTGGGCTGGTGTCGCCGCGGGTGATGGAAATCGCCGGAGTGAGGCAGACGCCGCTGAATGTCCTGCACGGGGCGGAGATGGAGTTCCCCGGCGGCAGGCGGATCGCGGTGAGCTCTTCCGAGCCCAAGGCGGTGGTCATAGACCGCGCCGATTTCGACCGCCGGCTGGCCGAGGAGGCCATGGACGCCGGAGCGGAGTTCTTCTACGGCCACCGTTACCTGTCGCGCCGCTGGGAAGGGCGCAACCGCATCCATTACCGTCAGGACGGAGAGGTGGGCGAAATGAGCGCCCGCCTGCTGGTGGGCGCCGACGGCCAGGGCTCGAAGGTGGCGGCGGAGGCCGGCGACCCCCGGCCCCGGGAATGGGTGCGGGGGCTGCAGGTGGACCTTCCAATCGCCGACGACTCCGACATGGTGGACATCCATGTGGGCAGCGAGGCCGCCCCGGGCTTCTTCGCTTGGAAGCTGCCCTGCGGCGATTTCACCCGCGTCGGTCTCTGCGTCTCGTGGGAGCACGGACCGCCGGCGCATTACCTGCGCGCCTTCCTCAAGAAGCTGTCCCTGCAGGACGTCGAGCCGCTGACCAAGCATTGCGGCAAGATACCTTTGGGAGGGAGGGGAAGGACCTATGGCGACGGCGTTCTCCTGGTAGGGGACGCCGCCGGCCAGGTCAAGCCGGTGTCCGGCGGCGGCCTTTTCCCAGGACTCAAATCGGCCCGCTGCCTCGCCGCGGCGGCCGACGGGGCCTTGCGGGAGGACCGATGCGACGCGGCATCCCTCAAGGGCTACGAGAAGGCGTGGAGGAAGGAGGTGGGCAAGGAGCTCGCCAACGGCTACCGGCTGCGCCGCATATTCCTCCGGATGTCCGACGAGGACATGGCCAAGGCGTCGGCGATGGTGGACCGGCCCGACGTCCGGCAACTGTTGAACTCCGGGGACATAGACCGGCCCAGCGACCTCGCCCCGCCCCTGCTGCGGATGGTCCCGGGGCTGCTGCGCTTCTCCCCCCGGCTGGTCTCGGCCATGGTGATGAAGTGAGGATGCGCCTAGCGCTGGTCCCCCGCGAGCGGGCCGCCGGCACCGTCTCCGAGCTCTTGGAGAGGGACATGGTGGTGCGTTCGGCGAAGATCTCCAAGCGGGACGGTGAGGTCCTGGTGCCTATCAACCCCGCCGGCGAGGAGCACGCCGGGCGCCTGGGCCTCGAGGTGGTCGAGGGCGAGGTGCACGGCCGCAAGGACGAGAGCCCCCAGCGCACCGTGGCCCGTCTCCTATCGCTGCCGGATGATGTCATGAGGCTGCTGCCGATGAGGTGGGAGTTCGTTGGCGACGTGGCCATACTTCGCCTCGACGAGAGGCTGCGACCATACGAGGCGGCGATAGGCGAGGCCTACGCCAAGGCCCTGGGGGTCTCATCGGTCTGCGTGGACCGCGGCGGGGTGAGCGGTGAGCTGCGGCGCCCGCGCATCGACCTCATCCACGGCGAGAGCTCGGAATCGGTGCGTTTGGAGAACGGGATACTCTACAAGCTCGACGTCCGCGAGCTGATGTTCGCCTCCGGGAACGTCGATGAGAGGGCGCGGATGGGCTCCCTCGACTGCCAAGGGGAGACGGTGGTGGACATGTTCGCCGGCATCGGCTATTTCAGCATCCCCGTCGCCAAGCACGCCGGCGCGGAGAGGGTCTACGCCTGCGAGAAGAACCCGGTGTCATTCCGCTATATGGAGGGGAACCTGGCCCTCAACGGCGTGGGGGAGGCGGTGTCCCCGGTGCTGGGGGACAACCGCGACCTGCCGTTGGCGGGGATCGCCGACCGCGTCATCATGGGTTACGTGGGGGGCACCAGGGACTACCTGTGGAAGGGCTTCGACCTGCTCGCCCCCGAAGGCACCATGCATTTCCATGACACTTACAAGACCAGAGAGATGCCCCGCGCCCTGGAGCGGGACGTCTCCCTCGCCGCCGGGGGACGGGAGCACGAGGTCGTATCCCTCAGGGAAGTGAAGTCCTACGCCCCCTCGGTGTCCCATTACGTGGCGGACATCAGGGTCTACGGCTGAGGCGGCTCCTCGCCGGAGCCGGAGGCCACTATCATGTTGGCCAGCGCATCGCGGTAATCGTCGCCCTTGGCCTCCATCATCTGCCGGGCGAACTGCTCCAAAAAGCTGGCGAAATCGACCTCCTCGTGGTTGAACTGCCAGGCCCCCGATTGCTCACCGGTGGCATTGAGGAAAGCCAGGCCGACGGCGCGGTTGCGGTAGCCGCGGGACTCGGACTCCACCGCCTTGCGCACCGCGGGGGCGCCCCCCACCTTGTAGGCGCGCGCCAGACGGTCGGCGTAGGCGCCGACCTCGCCGAGGTCGGTGAACACCGGTATGTCCGCCAGTATGCCCCTGGCCTGCTGGCGCATCAGGGCCTCCGCGACCGCCTTGTTGGGGTTCATCCTTGCAACGTCCCCCATCTCCTCCAGCACCTCCTCGGACGCCGCCGCCGCCACCAGGCGGTCATGGTGCTCCGGCCACAGCTGGTTGATGGCCTCGCTGCTGCGGTCACCTTTGACCATCACCGTCACGACCTCCTCCTCGAGGAAGCGGCGCAGCACCTCCTTCTCCTCGTCGGAGCCCCGCAGGTCCTCCAGAAAATCCTCCACATCGCGGCCGTAGTTGCGGTCGCCGATCATCAGCACCGCGGCCCCGGAACGCTTCATCTCCTGGGAGCGCCTCTTCACCGTCTCGTCGATCAGCTTGCGGTCGTTCAGCCTGCCTTTGGTGTAGGTGTCGAGAAGGTCGTCATCCACCTTGAAGTCCTGCAGCGTCGGCCCTTCCATGTCGTGGAAGTTGTGCACCACGTGCACCCCCAACTCCTTGAGGGGCTCGGGGGATGTCATGCGGGCGATTATTTCATGGAAAAGGTTGGCGTCGCCGGCGCAGTTGCGGCAGACGGTGATGCGGCCCTCGCCGCCGTTGTAGGAGAGCGCCAGCTTGCCCCGCGACTGCTCGTGGCCGCAGTTGCCGCCGTCGAGCGTATAGGGCGACGCCTCCAGCCTCTCGGCGATGTAGTCCTCGGGCATGCCGGGGCGGTCGCTGCACAGCACCTCGTCCTCCAGGGAGTACATCCGCAACTTCTTCTTCTTGATGACATCGGTATAGGCCAATAGCCTGAGGTCGGGGTCGTCGTGATGCTGCACCCCGATGAGCTTGTCGTGCCCCACCTTGCCCCGGGCGGCGTACGATATGTCCCCTGAGGGTAGCTTGGCGGTGGCCAGGTAAGGGATCTTGCCCGCCGCCGCCAGGGATACCGTCCCCGCATAGGCCTTCACCAGCGAGTCGGATCCGCTGGAGGCGGCCTTGGTCAGCCTCTCGGTGTCGTCGATGATGCCCGACATCGAGGTCATCTTGCGCAGGGGCTTGTCGAAATGGCAGCGCCGGCATGAGCCGATGCAGACGGGGCGCAGCAGTTCGGGGTCCTTGGCGAGCTCCACCGCCCGTTGCATCAGCTCCTTCTCCTGGCGCTTGGAGGTGTGCTTGGCACCCCTTATCCTCACCCCTCTGCCCATGGCGGATGGATTGCCGGTCGCCACCTAATACTTTGCGATGGTAAAGGATAATTACCGCCGCGGCGATTCGCCGCCATGCCCTCCCCGCAGAGAAGGGACCATCTGAGACGGGCTCTGGCAGCTTGGCCATTCCTCATCGCTGACCCCTCCGAGGAGACGGTCCGCCTCTGCGACACCGCCCTCAGGCACGACAGCTACGTCAACGAGCGGAGGCCCGCGGACCCGGATGCGGACCGGGAGGACAACGAGAGGCTGGAATTTTTGGGGGACGCGGTGCTGGAGCTCATGGTGAGGGAGCGCCTCTACCTGCGCAGCGACCTCGACGAAGGGGGCATGACATGGGAGCTGCAACGCCTCATCTCCAACAATGCCCTGGCGACCGGGCTGCGTAGGGCGCCGCTGGACCTGGAAGGCGTGCTCCTCACCGGCGAGGGTCAGAAGGAGCTCAGCGACAGGATGCTCGCGGGGGCGTTCGAGGCGATGCTGGGGGCCCTGTATCTCTCCGAGGGCCTCGGCCCCGTCAGCGAGGTCTGCCGCCGCCTGTTCCTGGATCCCGACATCTAAGGCTCGTCGGGGCCGATGAGCACTATCTCGATGGAGGATACGTTGGTCCGCTCGTCGTCGTCGACCGCTACCTCCTCGGTCATCACCTCTATGCCTCCGATCTCCACCTGAGGGAGGAAACGTCGCTGGGCGATAAGGGCCACATCCACCGCCCGGCTTATGGCGCGGCCACGGGCCTTCACGTTCACCCTCCGGTTGCCGTTGTTGAACTGAGTCACCACTGCCAGGACATAGTTCATGGTGGGCTTCTTGCCGATGAAAACGGTGTTGTCTGAGGAGGACGCCATGCCGCAAAGATGATGGTCAGCGTTTTTATTTATTGGTTTTCCGGACTGCCGCCGGCCTCACAGCGCGTCCACGATGGCGTACAATATGCCCAGGGAGAAGACCCACAGCAGGGGGACTACCACATAGTACATGTTTTTGACTATGTGCAGTTCGGTGGAGCCTGAGGCGCGGTAGGCCTCCAACGATATCAGGACCAGGATCAGGAAGAGGGCGATGGTCCCTCCGGAGAACCCGTCCGCCGCCTCGGTGACGGCCCCCATGCTTTCAGAGTGCCCGCTGGGAACGCCTATCATACGGTTCCCTGTAGCATTTGGGAGTGCTTATAAATTGCGTTCCCTCTCTTGGGAGCCTCCGCCGCTGGCGCATCGGGGCTGAAAACCCTTTTGTATGGCGCAGCCCGATATGTGGACGTTGCTTATGAGCGTGCAGGAGACGGCCGAGGCCATAAGGTCCATGGAGATACGCGGCGCCGGGCGTATAGCCCGCGCCGGCGTCAGGGCCTTGTGCGAGATCGCCGAGGCCCACAGCGGGGACAGGGAGTCGCTGCTCAAAGATTTGGATGATGCCAAAGAGCAGATATTGTCCTCCCGCCCCACCGCCATATCGCTGTGGAACGGCGTACAGGCGGCCATGCACGGCGTGGCCGATCTGCCGAGCGCCGAATCCGTTAAGGAGAGGGTGGTGGAGAACTCCCGGGCCTTCATCGGAAGGTCGGAGAGGGCGATGGGGTCCATCGGCAGGATAGGCGCCAATCGCATAAGGGACGGGGACGTGGTCCTCACCCACTGCAACAGCCACGCCGCCCTCAGCGTGATAAAGGAGGCCCACCGTCAAGGCAAGAGATTGGAGGTGATCGCCACCGAGTCGCGGCCTTGGCGGCAGGGCGTCATAACCGTTAACGAGCTGGCCGCCGAGGGTGTGCCGGTAACGATGATTGTGGACAGCGCCGTGCGCAGCGTCATGCGCTCGGTCGACCTGGTCCTGGTCGGCGCCGACACCATAACCTCCAGCGGCGTGCTGATCAACAAGATTGGCACCTCGCAGATAGCCCTCATCGCCAGCGAGGCCAGGGTCCCCTTCCTGGTCTGCAGCGAGACCTACAAGTTCTCCCCCGTCACATTGTTCGGCGAACTGGTGGAGATCGAGGAGAGAGGAAGGGCGGAGATCATCGGAGATGCGGACGTATCCGAGAACGTGGAGGTGCGCAACCCGGTCTTCGACGCAACCCCGCCGGAGTACATAGACTCGATGGTCACGGAGATAGGGATGATACCCCCGTTCGCGGCCTACGAGGTCATAGTCAAGATATTGGGTCCTGATTACATATTCGAGAACAAGGAGTGATTTAAATGCAGTATTCTGAGCGCTACCTCCATCTGGGGGAGAGGATAGACCTTGACACGCATGTGGTATGCAAGTACCGCGTGAAGACCAGCACCATGTCGATGGAGGAGGCGGCGGCGGCCATCGCCACTGAGCAGTCCACCGGCACCTGGACCGACCTGGTGACCCTGGAGGAGGATGTCTTCGAGAAGTACGGCGCCAAGGTGCTGGAGATCGACGGCGACATGGCCACCATAGCATTCCCCGAGGATGATTTCAGCATCGATGTGGGCGGCGTCCCGCAGATACTCAGCATCATCGCCGGCAACCTCTTCGGCCTCGGGGACCTGGAGGGCGTCCGGCTGGAGGACGTGGTCTTCCCGCGGAGCATCATCGACCAGTTCCCGGGCCCGAAGATCGGGGTCGACGGCCTGCGAAAGACCCTCGAGCGCCCGGAGAAGCCCCTGGTGGGGACCATCGTAAAACCGAAGATAGGCCTATCCCCTAAGGCCACCGCCGACTACATCATGGAGTGCGGCAGAGGAGGGCTTAGCAACAGCAAGGACGACGAGACCCTGGTCGACCAGTCGTTCTGCCCCATCGAGGACAGGACGGTGGCGATAGCCGAGGCCTTGGACACCTTGAAGGACGAGGGGCATCACATGGTGCACGCCATCAATATCAGCACCTCCGGGCACCGCATCGTCGAGCTCGCCGAGCGGGTGCAGGAGCTGGGCGCGTCGCAGATAATGGTCGACGTGCTCACCGCCGGCTTCGCCGCGGTGCAGGCGCTGGCGGAGGATCCCTCCATCAAGCTGCCGGTGCACGTGCACCGGACCATGCACGGCGCCATGACCAGGAACCCGGACCACGGCATCGCGATGCTGCCCATCGCCAAGCTCTGCCGCATGTGCGGCGGGGACGCCCTCCACATCGGCACCCTGGGCGTCGGCAAGATGCGGGGGGTCTGCAAAGAGGACCTGGAGAACCGCGACGCCTGCCTGGACGGCTCGGTGCCCTACAAGCCGGTCATGCCGGTCTGCTCGGGGGGCCTCCATCCCGGCATGGTGAAGAAGCTGGTGGACATCGCCGGCTTCGACTCGCAGATCCAGGCCGGCGGCGGGGTCGCCGGCCATCCGGGAGGCGTCAGGAAGGGGGCGATGGCGATGGCCCAAGCGGTGGACGCCGCCTATCTGGGCGTCGGACTGGAGGAGTACGCCCGGGATCATCCTGAACTGGCGGCGGCGCTGGAGAAGTGGGGGTCGCTATGAAGCTCAAGGTCAAGTTCTTCGACGTGGACACCTTGGAGAACGAGGTCATACTCCACGAGGACGACTGCATCGAGCTGGGAGTGCAGGAGATGGACAGGGTGAAGATCATGGCACCCACCGAGACCATGGTGGCCATCGTGGAGAGGAGCGACAGCGTCCTCGAGCCCGGCGAGATAGGACTGATGAAGCACGCTTTCCACGGGCTGAGGGTGAAGCGGGGCGACGAGGTGGTCGTCGCCTTCGCGCCCAAGCCCGAATCGGTCCGCTTCGTGCGCAAGAAGATGGACGGGGAGAAGCTCAAGAGGGAGGAGATCAACTCCATCGTCGACGACATCGTCGAATACCGCCTGTCCAACATCGAGGTCGCCGCCTGGTTGACCGCCCTGTACATTAACAGCATGGACCTGGAGGAGATCGCCGACCTCACCAACGCCATGGTGAAGACCGGGGATGTGCTCGAGTTCGAGCGGGGGCCGGTCTACGATTTCCACAGCGTGGGCGGCGTCCCCGGGAATAAGATAACCCCCATAGTGGTCTCCATCGTCGCCGAGGCGGGCCAGCTCATACCCAAGACCTCCTCGCGGGCCATCAGCAGCGCCGCCGGGACCTCGGACTTCGTGGAGGTTTTCTGCGATGTGGACATCGCCGCCCTCGACCTCAAGGAGATCGCTGAGAGCCACGGCGGCGCCTTCACATGGGGCGGCTCGATCAACCTCGCCCCCGTGGACGACATCGTCATCAAGGTGGAGTACCCGTTGGCCATAAACCCGCGGGCGCAGATGCTCGCATCCATCATGAGTAAGAAGAAGGCCATCGGCGCGGACTTCCTTCTCATAGACCTCCCCACCGGGCAGGGCACCAAGATCTCCAATGTGGAAGAGGCCAGGACCTACGCCCGTGACTTCATGACCCTGGGGGACATGCTGGGGATGCACGTGGAGTGCGCCATCACCTACGGCGACCAGCCAGTGGGGGCCAGCATCGGCCCCGCCCTGGAGGCCCGGGAGTGCGTGCGCATACTTGAGGGCAACGAGCACCCCTCCAGCGTCGTGGAGAAGGCCTGCGAGCTGGCCGGGATGATCCTGGAGATGGGTGGCCATAACAACGGCCCCAAGCTGGCGCGGGAGATACTCTCCTCGGGGAAGGCGCTGAAGAAGTTCCAGGACATCGTCGCCGCCCAGGGCGGCGACCCGGAGCTGAAGTCCGAGGACATAGCCCCCGGCGAGTTCAGCTACTCCGTGGAGGCCCCGCGCTTCGGTTATGTGAACGCCATCCGCAACAAGGACCTGGTCACCGTCGCCCGCGCCGCGGGGTCGCCGCACGACAAGGGCGCCGGCATCCTCCTACACACCAAGAAGGGCCACCGCGTGGAGGTCGGCACGCCGCTGTTCACCATCTACGCCGACAACGAGGCCAAGCTCAACCGGGCGGTGGACACGGCCAAGAAGCTGCATCCCATGACCATAGAGGGAATGCTCATAACGAAGGTCCCGGGCGGCGTGCCCCAGCTCTGAGGCGCTGCCTCTCGATGGCCTCGTCCATGCTCAGGCCGCCGAGGGCCACCTCCTCCGCCAGCGCCGCCGATATGGTTATGTCGCCGCTGACCCGCCGGCTCACCCGCTGCAGGTCGCGGAGCCCGCCGCTCGTCGAGCTGGGGCGGGGCATGTCCGCCAGGCGGCGCCCGTCGCTGCGGGCGATGGCCTCGGCGGCCTCCCGGTGGTCCAGGGGGCTCTTGCCGCTGGTACGGGTCTCATCGACCACTTGGACCTCGTCCACCAATGGCCAGGCGGCGCGGATGCAGCGGTCGCGGTTCACCGGGTCGCCGTGGCCGATGCGCAGCAGCGACCCCGGGGGCGATATGCCCTGCAGCGCGGTGCGCAGCACGGCGGCGATCCCCTCCGGCCCGTCCACCGATCCTTTCGCCAGGGTCCTTCCTTTCATCATCAGCGCGTAGCCGGGCCGCATCCCCGGATCGACGCCCGCCACCAGCAGCGCGTCAACGCAGTCCTCCTTGAGGCTCAAGGCCTTAAGGAGCGCCGTCTCCGCCCTGGGGGCCTCGACCACGGGGGCGAAGCCGATGCGCCCGGCCTCGCCGGCCGAGCATACCACCACCGCCGCGTTGCTGGGCACCGGGTCCCCCGGCCGGAGCGATACGAATGGCTCTCCCCGCTCCCGCAGAAGCCTGACCAGATCGTGGAACAGGGAGAAGTCCTCGGTGGCGATGGCGATGAGGCCGCCCATGATGATAAAAAAGGGAATTGTGGTTAAAGGGTTTCCCTGATCACTTGCGGAACAGGTTCTCGAAGATGCCGGCCTTGTGGCCATCCTCTCCGGAGAGCTTGCGCAGCAGCTCCTTCTCCTTGGCGGAGAGCTTCTTGGGGACCTTTATCCTCACCCGCACGAGCTGGTCACCGCGCGGGCCGCCGCCTATGCGCGGCAGGCCATGGCCCTTCATGCGCAGCACGGTGTCCACCTGGGTGCCGGCGGGGATCTTCAGCTCGGCGGTGCCCCCGTCGATGGTGGGCACCTGCTCCTCCGAGCCCAGGGCGAGCTCGGGATAACTGGTGACCAGGTCCAGCCACAGGTTGGGCCCCTCGCGGCGGAACACCTCGTGGGTGCGCACGTGCACGATGACGAAGAGGTCCCCTGGCGGGCCGCCGTGCATGCCGGCGTCCCCGGCGCCCGGGACCCGCAGCCGGGTGCCGTCCTCGACCCCAGGTGGGATGTTCAGCGTCACCTGGGAGCTGCTCTTCTGCCGTCCCACGCCGTCGCAGGAGGGGCAGCGCTCCTTGAAGGTGCGGCCCTCGCCCTGGCACTTGGGGCAGGCGGAGATCGACACGAAACGGCCGAAGCCGGAGTCGCGGATGGACTGCACCTGGCCGGCGCCGCCGCACTCCCCGCAGGTCTGCACGTCGCCGCCCTTGCCCCCGGTGCCGCGGCAGTCGTCGCACTGCACGGTGTGGGGCACGCTGATCTCCTTGGTGAGGCCGGAGAGGGCATCCTCCAGGGTGACCTCCACGTCATAGCGCAGCGAGTCGCCCTGACGGGCGCGGCTGCCCTGGCCCCCGCGGCGCTGCTGGCCGCCGCCAAAGAACATGTCGAAGATACTTCCCCCGAAGCCTCCCATGCCACCGAATATGTCGCGGAGGTCCTCGAAGTGGGAGAAGTCGTCCCAGGTGAACGAGCCACCGCTGAACTGACCGTTGAGGCCGGCGTGGCCGTGCTGGTCGTAGACCCGGCGCTTCTCGTCGTCCGCCAGGACCTCGTAGGCCTCGGAGATGCTCTTGAACCTCTCCTCGGCCACGTCCTTGTCCTCGGTGGTGACGTCGGGGTGGTACTGGCGGGCCAGCTTGCGGTAGGACTTCTTGATGTCCTCCTTGGATGCGTCCCGGTCCAGCCCGAGCACCTGGTAGTAGTCTTCGCCCATGTTACCTACTCTTCTTCATCGTCCACTATCTTGTAGTCGGCATCGACGAACTCATCGCCTTCGGGGGGCTGCTCCTCCTCGGGGGCGCCGGCCTGCTCCTGAGCCATCTCGCTGTAGATGCGCTGGGAGATGGGGGCCATGGCGTTGAAGACCGCCTCGGTCTTCTCCTTTATCTTTTCAAGGTCCTCTTCCTCCTTGGCCTTCTCCAGCTCTTCCAGGGCCTGCTCGACCGCCTTGCGCTCGTCGTCACCGACCTTGTCACCCAGCTCCTCCAGGGACTTGCGGGTGGTGTAGATGGTGCTGTCCGCCTGGTTGATGACCTCGATGCGCTCCTTGCGGGCGCGGTCCTCCTCGGCGTAGGCCTCGGCCTGCTTCACCGCCTCGTCGATCTCCTCCTGGGAGAGCTTGTTGGAGGTGCTGATGGTTATCTTCTGCTCCTTGCCGGTGCCCTTGTCCTTGGCGGAGACGTTGATGATGCCGTTGGCGTCGATGTCGAAGGTGACCTCGATCTGCGGCACGCCCCGGGGCGCCGGCGGAATCCCGTCGAGCATGAACCGGCCCAGGGATGTGTTGTCGGCTGCCATCTCCCTCTCGCCCTGGACCACATGGATCTCCACCGAGCTCTGGTTGTCGGCAGCGGTGGAGAACACCTGGGTCTTGCGGGTGGGGATGGTGGTGTTCCTCTCGATCAGCTTGGTGGCGATGCCCCCCAGAGTCTCGATCCCTAGGGAGAGCGGTGTCACGTCGAGGAGGAGGACGTCCTTCACCTCGCCGGATATGACCGCCGCCTGCACCGCCGCTCCCATGGAGACGCACTCCATGGGGTCGATGCCGCGCTGGATCTTGGGGCCGACGATGCCCTCCACGAAGTTCTGCACGATGGGCATGCGCGTGGGGCCGCCGACGAGGATTATCCTCTTGATGTCGTCGTACTTCAGCCCGGAGTCCTTGATGGCGGTGTCCATGGAGACGCGGCACTTCTCCACTATAGGGTGCACCAGCTCCTCCAGCTTGGCGCGGGATATCTTCTGCGTCAGGTGCTTGGGGCCGCTGGCATCGGCGGTGATGAAGGGCAGGTTGACCTCGGTCTCCTGGGTGGTGGAAAGCTCGATCTTCGCCTTCTCGCAGGCCTCACGCACCCTCCACAGCGCCATCTTGTCGTTGCCGAGGTCGATGCCGGACTCCTGCTTGAACTTGTCCAGCACATGGTTCATCAGCGCCTCGTCCATGTCCGAGCCACCGAGGTTGGTGTCGCCGCTGGTGCTGATGACCTCGAAGACGCCCTCGCTGAACTCCATTGTGGTGACGTCCAGCGTACCTCCGCCGAAGTCGAAGACCATTATCTTCTGCTCCTCGGAGCTCTTGTCGAGCCCGAATGCCAGGGCGGCGGCGGTGGGCTCGTTGATGATACGCACGACCTCCAGGCCGGCGATGGCGCCGGCGTCCTTGGTGGCCTGCCTCTGGTTGTCGTTGAAGTAGGCGGGCACGGTGATGACTGCCTTCTCCACCTTCTCCCCCAGGTAGGATTCGGCGTCGGCCTTGATCTTCTGCAGTATGAAAGCTGATATCTGCTGGGGGCTGTACTCTTCGCCCCGTACCTTGACCTTGTGGTCGGTGCCCATCTTGCGCTTGATGTTGGCGATGGTCGCCTCGGGGTTGGTCACCGCCTGACGGCGGGCCGGCTCCCCCACCAGCAGCTGCCCGTCCTCCGTGAATGCCACATAGGAGGGGAAGGCCTTGCCGCCAATGCTCGTCCCTTCGGCGCTGGGTATCATGCTCGGCCTTCCGCCCTCCATCGTCGCGGCGGCGGAGTTGCTCGTTCCTAGATCTATTCCTATTATGCGTGACATTTCACTCACCTTCTCCTTTCTTTTCCTGGGGCGCTGAGGTAACTTTGACCTTGGCGCATCTCAAAACCCTCTGTCCGAGGTAATATCCTTTCTGGTAGACCTCCGCTATCATGCCACCCTCCTCGCCCTCGCAGGTGAGGAGGCAGTCATGCAGCCGGGGGTCGAAATCGCCGTCGGTGGGTATCTCCTTCAACCCTTCGGATTCCAACAGCTTCTTGAGATTGACGTATATCTGGCGGACCCCTTCCACGAAGGGGCCCTCGTCCTCTTCCGCATCCAGGGCCCTCTCCAGGTCATCGAGGACCTCCACCAGCTTGAGGACTATTCCCTCGTGGGCGAACTTGCGGAACTCCTCCACCTCCTTCTGGGACCTTTTGCGGTAGTTGTCGTATTCGGCCTGGATGCGCTTGGCCAGGTCCAGGTACTCAGCGGCCTTGTCCTCGGCCTCCTGCAGCCTGGCCTCGATGTCGTTGCCGTTTTCCGCCTCGTCCTGTGCGTCCATTCGTCGAGACTCTTCAGTCACAGCGATCGCCCCTGTTATAAAAGATATTTAAAAGGGGGTTGGCCCCCTGTTTGGTCACTCGTCGAGGTCTTCCATGCCGCCCATGCCGCCCATGCCGCCGCCGGGGGGCCCGGAGGGCATTGGCATGCCACGGGATGCGATGACGTCGTCGATCCTCAGGATCATCACCGCCGCGTCGGTGGCGGAGTTGATGGCCTGCTTGCCTATCCGGTAGGGCTCGATGACGTTCAACTTCAGCATGTCCTCCACCTCTCCCGTGAAGGGGTTGAGCCCCTGGTGGGGCTTATCCCCCTTATGCTCGGCCCTCATCCTTATCAGTATGTCGATAGGGTCCAGGCCGGCGTTCTCGGCGAGGGTGGTGGGTATGATCTCCATGGCGGAGGCGAATGCGTCGATGGCTATCTGCTCGCGTCCGCCCACCGTGGAGGCGTAATCCCTCAGGCCCAGAGCCAGCTCGGTGGCGGTGGAACCGCCGCCGGTCACCATCATGCCGTCCTCGATGGTCACCCTGACGACGCTCATGGCGTCAATGAGGGAGCGCTCGATCTCGTCTAGCACGTGGCTGGTTCCGCCCCTGATGAGCAGGGAGACGGTCTTGGGCTCGGTCAGGCCGGTGATGAAGGTCATCTCCTCGTCCTGGGTTTTCCTCATCTCCACCAGCTCGGCGGTGCCGAGGTCGCTGGCCTCGAGCTCGTCGAACTTGTTGATGATGTTGCCGCCGGTGGAGCGGGCCAGCTTCTCCATGTCGGTCTTCTTGACCCGGCGGGCGGCGAATATGCCCTCCTTGGCGAGGAAATGCTGCGCCAGGTCGTCGATGCCCTTCTGGCAGAAAACCACGTTGGCGCCGGTCTCCTTGACGGTATTGACCATCCTCTTGATCATGTTCTCCTCCTCCTGGAGGAAGGCGCTCAGCTGGCTGGGGTCAGTGATCTCTATCTTGGCGTCGATCTCGGTCTTCTTGACCTCGAAGGGCGCGTCGAGGAGTGCGATCTTGGCGTTCTCGACCTTCTTGGGCATGGATGTGTGGACGGGCTCCTTGTCGACTATCAGGCCCTTCACCAATGTGGTGTCCTCCATCCATCCGCCGGCCTTCTTGACCATCTGCACGTTGTCGAGGTCGGCGCTCAGCACGCCGTCGTCGTCCTCGACGACGGTCTTGATGGCGTCCACCACAAGCTCGGCGAAGAACTCCTTGGAGCCGGAGACCTGCTTGCTTATCATAGAGGTCACGGCGATGTTCTTCAGCAGCTCTATGTCATTGATGTCCACCTTGATGGCGACGTCCTGCAGTATCTCCTGGGCCTTGGTGTTGGCCAGGCGGTAGCCGCCGGCGATGATGGTGGGGTGCACGTTGGATTCGATAAGGTCCACCGCTTTCTTGAGCAGCTCGCCGGCGATGATCACGGAAGTGGTGGTCCCATCGCCTACCTCGGCGTCCTGGGTCTTGGCCACTTCCACCACCATCTTGGCGGCGGGGTGCTGCACATCGATCTCCTTCAGGATGGTCACACCGTCGTTGGTGATGATCACGTCCCCCATAGAGTCAACCAGCATCTTGTCCATACCACGGGGGCCGAGACTGCTCCTCACCGAGTCGGCGATCGCTCTCGCCGCGGTGATGTTGTTGTATTGCGCGTCCTTACCCCTGTCTCTCTTCGTTCCTTCTTTCAATATAAATATCGGGGCGTTACCCATACCCATTTTCTTTCCTCCTCGGTTAATAGATTAGCTAATGCTAATCGTTGCTAAAGTTTGTTCTTCTATATAACTTTTACTAATGGGTCCAGACACCATTGGTGAGCAACTTTTATCTATCCGTGGCCGCTCTCGCCTGATGATGAGCGAGGACCTCGAGAGGTGCGTCACATTCCTCTTCCGCCGCAAGGGCCGCGACGCCCTGAGCGAGAAGGAGTTCGTCTTCAGCGCGTCCATGGACATGCATTGGTTCCCGCCCCACGATGCCCAGCGCCTGCTGGACGTCTGCCGCGAGAAGGGGCTGCTGCGCCTGGAGAGCGGTTACCTCCGCCCCGGTTTCGACATGTCCTCGGTGGACGTGCCGGTGGCGTTCAAGCCCGGCAAGGAGCTGCTGCGCCGGCCGCGCCCGAAGGACGATGACGGCCTCTTCCCCCGCCTCATGGACATGGCGGTGGAAACGGGCATGGAAAGACGGGACTTCATCGCCGAATGCAACCGTCTGCAGGACCGTTTGGATGTGGAGATAGAGGTGGCGGGGCTGCTGGTCCTGCGCGACAAGGGCGTTGACGTCCTCTCCTTGGCGGAGGAGGCCTGCCGGCTCGCCGCCGCCCGCTGAGCTCATTCCTTCTTGATGAAGTCGCCCAGGGTAAGGCCTCTTCCGCCGGAGCCCTTGACCTCCCCGCCGGCGAGGACCTTCTCCTTCAGGGTGATGTTCAATGCCTTCTCGATCTTCTTCACCAATCCTTCCGGCGGGGTTATGTCCCCCGCCTCCATCTTGGCGATGATGCTCTTCTTCTCCTTGATCTCGGAGGCCAGTTTATCCTGGTCCCACCCCAGGCGGTCCCTCGCCCCGCGGATCCTCTCCCGATAGTCGAGGACCAGCTCCTCGTTGTCACCGGAGAAGACGTCGCGGCTGCTCATCCGCCTCTTCCTCTTCTCCAGCCTCTCCTCGATCACCGACCGGCTCGTTGTCGATGTGGAGCTGCCGCCGCTGAACTTGTCGCCGAACCGCGTGCAGGCGGGGCAGACGTTGAGCTTGGTGCCTTCCACGAAAACAGGCTTGGGGTCTCCGGCCTCCTTTCCGCATAGCTCGCAGCGCATGATGAATCAGTCACAATACCTCATTTCTTTTATAATTGATGTCGCCGGGGAACAACTTTTCCGTTTTTTCGAAAACATCATATATTTCAATCTGATAGACTAGAGTGCAGAGTGAAACTCATGGACGAGAACCAGCAGGATGAGTTCGTTACTGAGCTCCGGGACAAGGTAAGGGCCCTGGAGGACAGGAACACCAGACTCATGGAAGAGGTCCGGATGGCCGAAGGAGAGAAGCGCTATGTTGAGAGCGAGCTCTTCAGGCTGCAGAAGGACGTCAAGCGTCTGCGGGCAGAGATGGAGAGGCTCAAGAGCCCTCCCCTCATCATCGGGACCCTCAAGGACGCCCTGCCCGACGGCAGGGTGGTGGTGAAAAGCTCCACGGGACCCGACTTCATAGTTTCCATATCCGAGTACGTCCCGTCCGACGACCTCATCCCAGGGGCGAGGGTGTCTCTCAACAAGCAGACCCTGGCGGTCATGGGAGTCCTGCCTCAGCCGTTGGACCCCATAGTCACCGGGGCGGAGATCATCGAGAAGCCCAATATCACCTACGAGGACATCGGCGGCCTGGAGGAGCAGGTCCGCGACGTCAAGGAGGCAGTGGAGGACCCGCTGCTGAGGCCTGAGCTCTACAAGAAGGTGGGCATCGACCCGCCCAAGGGGGTTCTGCTGGTGGGGCCGCCCGGCACTGGAAAGACCCTGCTTGCCAAGGCGGTGGCTAATGCGACCGACGCAAGCTTCATCAGGCTGGTGGGTTCGGAGCTGGTGCAGAAGTACATCGGCGAGGGCGCCCGCCTGGTGCGCGAGCTGTTCGAGCTCGCCAACGAGAAGGCGCCCAGCATCGTCTTCATCGATGAGCTGGACTCGGTGGGCGCCAAGCGCCTGGATGTGGCCACCTCCGGCGACCGCGAGGTGCAGCGCACGCTGATGCAGCTCCTCGCCGAGCTGGACGGCTTCAGGCCCACCGGCGACGTGAAGATCATCGGCGCCACCAACCGCCCTGACATCCTCGACGACGCGCTGCTGCGCCCCGGCAGGTTCGACCGCATCATCGAGATCGGCCTGCCCAACTACGAGGCCCGCCTGCAGATATTCAATATCCACACCTCGGCGATGAACATCGACGATAGCATCGACCTCAAGGAAATGGCGGTCCGTTCCGACGGCGCCTCCGGGGCCGAGCTGCACTCGGTCTGCACCGAGGCGGGGATGTTCGCCATCCGCGCCGGCAGGGACACCGTCACCATGGCGGACTTCGACCAGGCCTTGCAAAAGGTCCTCAACAGCGATGAGACCTCGGCCATGAGCACGGGCCTGATGTTCGCCTAGTCGGCGTCCATGGCGTCGGGGTCGTCGCCGCCGAGGAAGCACTGCTGCAACTGGTTGTAGAAGTCCTCGAGGCCGGACATCTCCGTAGATGAAACGGGGATCAGCTCGCGGTAGACGCCGACGTTCTCCATCGCCTTGAACAGCTCCAGACCCATCACCGTCTGGGTGTCGATGTCCTCATCCAATAGGGCGCCGTAGAGCGCGTAAGGGTCCTGGGACCACAGGCGCAGCGACTCCATCTCCCCCTCGCCCAGGGTGTCCGCCTTGGACAGCAGGTTCATCACCGGCAGGGAGAAGCGGAACTGGGTCAGGGCGCAGAGCATCATGTTGGAGACGAATCCGTTGGGGGTGCGCGACAGCCCGGGGTCGCTGAGGAACACCAGCACAGAATTGTCGCGGCCGAGCGCATCGACGATGACGTTTGACGACTGGCGGAAGGTGAAGAGCTCCATCTGCCCAGGGGTGTCGATTATGGTGAACTTCCCGCGATAGGGCTCGAGGGCCTCCACCAGCTTATCGACGTTCAGCGCCATGAGGTCGGCGCATACGATCTGCGCCCCGTTGGGGCCCAGGGAGTACTCGTCCATGACCTCGTTGAGGTGCACCCATTCGCGGATGTCGACGTCGGCATCGTAGGGGACCGAGTCGGCCCCCGGGTCCAGGTTGACGACGGCGCACTCTATGTCCAGGTTCTCCATCCAATCCTTGATGGCTCTTACCAGCGTGCTCTTGCCGCTTCCGGCGGTGCCGATGAGATAGACGTTGTACATTGGACTCCTCCCCTTCCTAATCCGCGAGGGGGTTAAAATACCGTTCGTGCCCGCCGGGGGTCGATTGGATTTATATTCTGCCGAGAGCAGTCAGGACCATGGAGATCGAGCACTTGAACACGCGGCGCAACGTGGCCGCGCTCGGGATCGCGGGCGCGGCGTCGTTCTCGCTGCTATGGAGCGGCGCGGCCCTGCTGGACGGGGCTTGGGTATTCGGGGAGATGACGCTCAGCGAGCTCGGGGACCCTTCCAGGCCCGCCGACCTCGTGTTCAATATGGGCTGTGTGCTCGCCGGCGTGCTGCTGGGGCTGTTCGCGTACGGCATGCACCGGCTGCAGGCCGGCCGTTGGCTGAGGGCGTCCAGCACGCTGCTGATGCTGGCCTCGGTATTCCTGATCGGCGTCGGACTCTTCCCCATACACGTTGAGCTGCTGCACAACTTCTTCGCGGTGGCGTTCTTCGCCACCGTGTTGGCGGCCATCTCGGCCTCGGCCGCAGGGGACTGGGGCCGCGGGGGCAGAGGGAGGGTGATGGCGGCGGCGAGCGCGGTGATGGCGCTGCTGCCGTTGCTGCTACTGGCATTCGCTTCCCTGCCTCTGGCGGAGGCCTGGGCGGCCATCCTAGCCATGGCCTGGGCGGTGATGCGCAGCGTCGACCTGCTGGTCTAGCGGCGGCGGCGCAGGAACCTGTCCCTCTTGTAGGGCAGATCGTCATAGCCCTCAGGCTCATGGCGGGAAAGGTCGTCCTCTGAATCCCGGCGCCGCTGGGGTTGATGGTCGTCCAGGGAATAGCTCGTCGAGCTCTCCGCCCGCACCGGCGGCCGCTTCCTTTTGCGTAACGCGAGCAGGGCCGCCACCATGATGATGAACGCCGCGACGATGATGAGGATGCACACGGTGCAGACCTCGGTGATGAGCTCCCAAAGCTCCTCGAACAGGTCCACGTTCGCTGTGATGGCGATGTCGCTGTAGCCATCGCTGGGGTTCCACACCACCAGGTGGTGCTCGCCGCTGAAGGTGGTGACGTGCTCGCCCGTCAGCGGATCGCCCACGCTGGCGTTCCCTTCGTGCAGGCTTGTGAAAGCCTGTCCGTCGCTGAACGCCTCGTACTGCTCCTCATCCAGGATGTAGAAGTCGACCTCGCTGCCGGAAAGGACCCTCAAAGTGTACTGGATGGTGTAGCCTTCGTCCAAGGTCACGCGGAAGGACTCATGCTCATTGGTTTTCAGGGTGGCCTCATAGCTCGATTCGACGCTGGAGAGCCGGTTGTGACCATGGGTCAGCTCGGCGGCCTGGTCGGGGGATGAGGGTGCCGAGGGGGCCACCAGCACTGCCGAGAGCAACGCTAGGGCGAAAATTATGGCGCAAAGAGACCGTCCCCTCGTCACAATGGATACATGAATATAGGGGGTATTTCTCATTATCTAACCGTCGCGATGGACGCGGCGCCCTCTGGCTCATGCTGGAGGGTCACCTGTTCATCGCCCTGCGGTAAAAGGCAACGGCGATCAGGGCCAGCAATGCGATTGCCACAACCGCCGCCAGCGAGTTGTCGCCCCCCTCCAGCCCCATGTTGGCCCTGAGACTGACCTCACTGTCCCCCTGGCCTTCGTTCATGACCACGAGTACATGCTCAGCGCTGGAGGCCGTCTCATAGAGTCCGGCGGCGGGGGACGAGGGATCAGCGGTGGAGTTGTGCAGAGCACTGTAAGCATCGTTCCCTTCGAACGCCTGGTAGTTCTCCTTGTCCAATATTAGGAGCTGTACTGGACCTCCGGAAATCACCGTGAGGTTGTAGTGCAGGTGGTGAAGGTCATCGAGATCGTCCGTGAACGAGCGGTGCTCCCCCTCTCCCAAGGTGAATTCGGCCACGTTCCCTATGTGGGAGAGGTCGTCCTCGCAGGCGCTGCACGCCGGCCGCAGCTCGCCGGCCCCCACCATCGGCGATGAGACGACCAGCAACAGGGACGTTACCAAGGCGGCGATCGTCGCGGCGGCGGTGAGCGGACGGCTCCTCTCCATCATTCCGCCATAGGCTGATGGGTATAAACCGGTTTTCGACCTACCGTCGAAGCTCGGCCTCCGGGGGCGCGTGTGGAGGGGGTGCGCAAGGCTCCGCGCCTCCGCTGAGAAATGGAAGTAAGGGGTTTCATATACGCCGGGCTCAGAGCCTGTCGTAGAGGTACCAGTACTTGGCGTCCTCGCTGCTGGAGAGCAGGACGGCGACGGCTATGGCCAGCAACAGCAGGATCACCGGCAGGGCCTCCGCCGCCGCCAGCAGCAGGGCCGCCAGCCCGAGGACCATTATGGCTACGCCCGCGGCCATGGTGAGCTCCCAAGTCCACTGGGTGCCCTCCATCAGTCCGCCCGCGAATGCCATGATAAGAACCCCCAGGGCCAGGAATGCCCCGGTGGCGTAGAGGTCCTGCACAGTGATGCTGTAGAAGGCCATCGCCATCGCGCCCACCGCGGCTACGAGGGCCAACACCGATGATATGAAGACGTTCCTCGGTCTCTCGTCCATGAATACACCTGTGGGTTAATGCCAATCCTGATTTATAACCTGTTTCCTCCTAGAGCAGGAGCGCCTTCAGTATCCTCACTTCCTCAGAGGGGCGGTCCTGCGGCCCGGTGGGCACGGCCGCTATCGCGTCCACCGCCTCCATCCCCTCGAGGACCTCGGCGAAGACCGGGTGCCTGATGTGC
>Ga0207421_10000113_pt1 | contig 89510 bp, 87 predicted proteins | sample SodLakKL_010_SED_4_FD_187542 | JGI IMG/M metagenome (GOLD analysis project Ga0207421, IMG submission 187542) | Alkaline sediment microbial communities from Lake Tanatar, Kulunda Steppe, Russia - 8KL_010_SED (SPAdes) (version 2) | ecosystem: Environmental > Aquatic > Non-marine Saline and... | reverse complement strand
GACCGACAGGGAAACCTGACATCCGCAAGCCGGGAGACCTGCCAGCGCATAAGCGGCCCGGAAACGGGCATTTCAACCAGCGGGGTGACTGGTTGGGCTTGCGTCGGGACATGCGGTTACGCGCCCGACCCTGCCTGCACACCCCCGCTCTGATATCGCGTGACGGGTGGTCGCGCAGGAAAGAGGAAGAATGAAACTATCACGCAGTACGCGTGCGGGTGTGGGACTGGCGGGCGTGGGCTATGTGCTGGTGGCAGGGTTTGTCGCCTTTGCCGTTCCCACGGATGCCGCGCGCCAGCAAGAAACGGCCAGCACAAGTCAGGCGCACAGCCACAGTCACGATCACGGCCATTCCCATGTCGATGCAGATCAGGCCGAACAACTGACCGGCCCGTTTGGCCCGCATGGCGACAGGCACCCGCAAGCCCCGGTTTTTGAGACCGCCGCCGATGGGCTGACCGAGCGCCGCCGCCGCTCCATGAGCGCGCTATCAGGGCATTTCCGCGCTGTATCGGCGACCCTGCTGTCGGATGCGGGCGGCGAAGAGATGATCCAGAACCACGCCAATGCTCTGGCTGCACTGGGTGGGCAGATTGATACGTTGTTCAAGACCCCCTCACCCGCGCCAGAAGGCGAGAAAGGCGCGCTGCCGGTCATCTGGGAAGAGCAAGAGCGCTTTGCCCAATATACCGCTGCCTTCGCCACTGAATCCGCGCAATTTGCACAAACCGTCCAAGCGGGCGGCGATCTGGTCAACGGCCTGCATGATCTGCGCTATTACTGCGTCGCCTGCCATGCCGACTTCCGCCAGCGTTAACCCCTTTCAAGGAACTCTCTCCATGACACGTTTTCTGATCCTGCCTGCCTTGCTTCTGGCCACCCCTGCGCTGGCACATCACCCGTTGGGCGGCGAGGCACCGCAGACCCTCTTTCACGGCCTGATCTCTGGTCTGGCGCATCCGGTAATCGGGCTGGACCATCTGGCCTTTGTGGTGCTGATCGGCATTGCTGCCGCCTTGGCGGGGCGCTCGCTGGTTGGGCCGCTGGTCTTTATCGGCGCGACTTTGGCGGGCACAGCGGTGCATCTGGCGGGCGTGACCCTGCCACTGGCGGAACTGGTCATCACCGCATCGGTCGTCATCCTTGGCGCGCTGCTGCTTTTGGGGCGGCAAGTTGCCGGTCCTGTCGCACTGGCCGGTTTCGCGCTGGCGGGCCTTTTCCACGGCTGGGCTTACGGCGAGGCGGTCATCGGCTCTACCCCTATGCCGATTTTTGCTTATCTGCTTGGCTTTGGCGGGGTTCAGTTTGCGATTGCCGCAGGTGTGGCGCTGTTTGCAGGCAAGATGCTGCAAGGCGGTCAGGGCCAGATGCAAGCGCGGCTGGCAGCCGCTGTCTGCATGGGTGTTGGCCTTGCGTTCCTGTTTGAAACTGTCGAGCACATGATCCTCGGCTGAACCGCGCGTCAGGGGCGGCCCAACGCCGCCCCCTTTAACCGGAGTCTTTCATGCCTTCTGAGATTGTCGATCTTCTGGTCTGTGCCACCTGCCGCAGTGCAATGCCTGCCAACCCGCTGGCCACTCCAGACCCGGACCACCGCCCCGGCGCACAGCTTGTGGCTGCCTTGCACGATGCCGCGCCCGAAGGGCTGCGCGTGATCGCGGTGGACTGCCTGTCCAATTGTTCACGCGGCTGCACCATCGCGCTGCGCAAGCCCGGCGCCTGGACCTATGTCTATGGCAACCTGACACCAGAGCAGCACCTGCCTGCCATTCTGGAAGGGGTGCAGAAATATCGCGCCGCCGAAAATGGACTTGTGCCATGGCGCGAACGCCCCGAACATTTCCGCAAGAACTGCATCGCCCGTATTCCGCCACTGGAGGCACCCAATGTCTGATCTGTCGAAAACCCCTGTTACCATCGTTACCGGCTTTCTTGGGTCGGGCAAGACCACGCTGATTTCGCATCTGATCCGCAACGCCGGCGGGCGGCGTCTGGCGGTGGTGGTCAATGAATTCGGCACTGTGGGGGTGGATGGCGAAATCCTGAAATCCTGTGCCATCCCCGATTGCCCTGCCGAAAACATTGTCGAGCTGTCAAATGGGTGCATCTGCTGCACTGTGGCAGATGACTTCATCCCCACGATTGAAGCGCTGTTGAAGCTGGACCCGAAGCCCGACCATATCGTGATCGAAACCTCTGGTCTGGCCTTGCCCAAGCCCTTGCTGAAAGCGTTTGACTGGCCGGAAATCCGCTCGCGCATCACGGTTGACGGTGTGATCGCGCTGGCCGATGCCGAGGCTGTGGCCGCAGGGCGCTTTGCCACCAATGTTGCCGCAGTCGATGCCCAGCGCGCCGCAGATGACAGCATCGACCATGAAACACCTCTGGCCGAAGTGTTCGAGGATCAGATCGCCTGTGCCGATCTGGTGCTGCTGACGAAGCCTGATCTGGCGGGGGCCGAGGGTGTGACCAAGGCACGCGCAATGATCGCCGCCCTTGCCCCACGCCCCTTGGCCGTGGTCGAGGTGTCCGAGGGCGTGGTCGACCCCGCCATCCTGCTGGGGCTGGAAGCAAGTGCCGAAGATGATCTGGCCGCGCGCCCGTCGCATCATGACGGGCACCATGACCACGAACATGACGATTTCGACACGGTCATGGTCACCATGGGCGAGATTGCAGACCCCGCCGATCTGGCTGCGCGCATTGCCCATCTGGCGGAAAGCCAGCATATTCTGCGCGTCAAAGGCTATGCCGCTGTGACAGGCAAGCCCATGCGCCTGCTGGTGCAGGCCGTAGGCGCGCGGGTGCGTCACCAGTTCGACCGTCCCTGGACCGCATCAGAGCCGCGCATTACGCGGCTTGTCGTGATCGCGGAACACGACCATGTCAATGAGGCCGCTATCCGCGAGGCACTGGGAGCCTGATCCACGATGCATGTCATCTTCCGCGAAAGCCATGGGCTGGACGAGGCCGCCACCCCCACCGATCTGGGCCAAAGCCCGGCGGAACTGGTGGTTCTGTCCTTCTCTGACAGCGATCTGGGCGCTTTCGCAGCGGGGTGGCGTGCGGGCGCGCAAGGGTTGCCGACAGTGCGGCTGGCCAATCTTGCCGCGCTGAAGCATCCGCTGTCCGTCGATACCTATGTCGAGAATACCCTCGCTTCAGCCAAGGGCATTCTGATCCGCCTGATCGGGGGGGCGGCTTATTGGGCATATGGGCTGCAACAGGTGCAAGCGCTGGCGCAGCAAAAGGGCATTGCGCTGGCAGTTCTGCCTGCCGATGGGCGCGATGATGCGGCGCTGGATGCGGCCTCGACCCTGCCGGTCAGCACATTGCGCCGCCTAAAACATCTGTGTGACATGGGCGGGGATGTGGCCGCACAGGCGGCATTGCAACAACTGGCGCTGGCGGCGGGCCTGTACGCGCCGCCTGTGCGCGGGGCGCGCGTGCTGCCGCAGGTGGGCGGCTGGCAACCTGAGGGCAGTGTTTGCCCCGCCAGTTTTGCGCTGCACGCGACCCGCCCGCGCATTGTGCTGACCTTCTACCGCTCCTACCTTGCCGCCGCCGATCTGGCCCCGATCCGTGCGCTGGCGGAGGCCTTGGAGGCGCGCGGTTTCGATGTGCTGGCACTGTTCGCGCCGTCGCTGAAGGAACCGCAGGCGCGCGCATGGATGACGCGCTGGATCAAGGCGCTTGCGCCGCGCGCGGTGGTCAATGCCACGGCCTTTTCCGCGCAGGGTACGGATGGCGCGGTTCTGGAAGCCGCGGGCGTGCCGGTGTTTCAGGTGGCCCTTGCCACGAACGAGCGGCGCAAATGGCTGGATGCCGCGCGCGGCCTGTCGCCAGCCGATCTGGCTATGCATGTCGTGCTGCCAGAGGTGGATGGCCGAATGTTCGCAGGCGTCGCCAGCTTCAAGGAGTTCACCGACCCCGACCCCGATCTGCAATTCGCCCGCGCCGAGCACCGCGCCGAACCTGCGCGCATCACCGCCATTGCCGACCGCGTTGCCGCATGGGTGCGCTTGCAGGATATGGACGTGTCGGCGCGGCGGGTGGCACTTGTGCTTTCGACCTATCCCGGCAAGGGGTGGAATATGGCCCATGCGGTCGGGCTGGATGCGCTGGAAAGCGCAAGTGCAATCCTTGAAGATATCGGCGCGCCGGGCGCGACTGGCCGGATGCTGGCCGACGCGATGGACAGCCAGCATCTGCACTGGCCGCTCCGGGCTTATCGCGCAGCATTGCAGACCTTGCCCCAAGCGCTGCAAAATGACCTTGCCGAAGCTTGGGGCGCGCCAGAGGACGATCCGGCCTGCCATGAGGACAGTTTCCGCTTTGCAGGCCTGCGCCTTGGCCAGACACTTGTTGCCCTGCAACCCGAACGCGGCACGCCCGATCTGCGCGATGATGAATATCACGACCTGTCGCGCACGCCGCGCCATGGCTATGTCGCCTTTTATTTGTGGCTGCGTGCGCAATCGGATGTGCTGGTGCACATTGGCGCGCATGGCACGCTGGAATGGCTGCCCGGCAAATCCGTGGCCCTTTCGGATGATTGCTGGCCCGAAGCGTTGATCCGCGACTTGCCTGTGATCTACCCCTTTATCGTCAATGACCCCGGCGAGGCGGCGCAGGCCAAGCGCCGCATCGGCGCAGTCACGCTGGGCCATGTGCCCCCGCCCATGGTCGCCGCGCAAACCGGTGCAGGGCTTGCGCATCTGGAATCGCTGCTGGACGAATTTTCCAACGCCGATGGGCTGGACCCCGCCCGCCGCGACCGCCTGCAAGCCGATATCCGGGCCGAGGCCGAGGCGCTGGGGCTGGGCGGCGAGTTGGGCCTTGAGAGCGCGACCTGCATCAATGAGGCCATCACCCGCATTGACCGTTTCGTCTGCGATGTGAAGGAAAGCCAGTTTGGCGAGGGCTTGCATATTTTCGGGCGCGGCGAACAAGGTGCGGCCGAACGCGCAGGGCTTCAGGCCGCGCTGTCGGGGCAGTTTGTTACCCCCGGCCCGTCAGGCTCGCCCCATCGCGGGCGGTCTGATGTGCTGCCCACAGGGCGCAATATGTTCACCACCGACCCGCGCGCTGTGCCAAGCCGCGCCGCCTATGCCCAAGGGATCAAGCTGGCCGATGAGCTGGTGCGCCGTCATTTGCAAGACCATGGCGACTGGCCGCGCGCGCTGGTGGTCGATCTATGGGGCAGTGCGACCATGCGCACGGCGGGCGAGGAATTTGCCATGGCGCTGCATCTTCTGGGCGCGCGTCCTGTCTGGGACGACGGCTCGGCGCGGGTGTCGGGCGTGGAAATCCTGCCGATTGCGGAACTCGACAGGCCACGGCTGGATGTGACCTTGCGAGTGTCGGGCCTGTTTCGGGATGTGTTCCCGCAACTCGCCGCCTTGTTCGGGCAGGCCGTGCAGGCCTTGGCCGCGCGGGATGAAGCGCCCGACTGGAACCCGTTTGTGGGCACGGGCGGCGCACGCGTCTACAGCCCTGCGCCAGGCAGCTATGGTCTGGGCATGGGCGCTTCGCTGGATGAGTACACCGACGCCGCACGGCAAGAGGCGGGCCGCGCATGGCTGGCCGCCTCATCCCACGCGATGGATACCGGCCAGCACGACCCCGAAGGCATTGCTGCGCGTGTGGCAGGGGCAGATGCATTTGTGCATCTGCAAGACCTGCCCGAAACCGACCTGCTGCTGGCGCAGGACTATGCCGCGCATGAGGCAGGCTTTGCCGCCGCGCAATCCCTGACAGGGGGCAAGGCCGCCCTTTATCATCTGGACGCCACGCGCCCTGACAACCCGCGCGCCCGCCCCTTGTCCGAAGAAATTGCCCGTGTGGTGCGCGCGCGGGCGGCCAATCCGGTCTGGATATCGGGCATGATGGCGCACGGGTTTCGCGGCGGGGCCGAAATTGCCGCGACACTGGACCATCTGGCCGCCTTCGCCCATCTGGCGCAGGCCGTGCCGCCACAGCTTTTTGACCTCTATTATGACGCCACCCTTGGTGCGTCGGATGTGCGCGATTTCCTTGCCTGTGAGAACCCCGGCGCACTGGCCGCCATGGAGGCGCGTTTTGCCGCCTTGCATGAGGCAGGGCTTTGGGTGACACGGCGGAACTCCATTCTGGCAGGGCTGACGCATGACTGAGATCGAGGTGAAGGGCTGGTGCCCCGGCGCGCTGCGCCCCATGCGCTCGGGCGATGGTTGGGTGGTGCGGGTGCGCCCCCGCGCGGCACGCCTGACCTGCGCGCAGGCGCTGGGGCTGTGCAATGCGGCACAAACGCATGGCGCAGGGCTGATTGATCTGACCAACCGCGCCAATCTGCAAATTCGCGGTGTCACCGATGACGCACTTGCACCCCTGCAAAATGCGCTGGCCGCCCTTGACCTGCTGGACAGCGACCCCGAACTGGAATCGCGCCGCAATATCCTGATCGCGCCGGACTGGGCCGAGGGCGATGACAGCGCGCGCCTGTATGCCCAGCTTGCCGCCCGTCTGGCAGACCTGCCTGCCCTGCCCCCCAAGATGGGGTTTGCGATGGATGCCGGGCCTGCCCCCGTCCTGACCCACGATCCCGCCGATTTCCGCATCGAGCGCAGCGCCAGCGGGCTGATCCTGCGCGCCGAGGGGCGCGCGCTTGGCATGGCGCTGGACAAAGGGCACGAGATTGGCACCCTGTTCCGGCTTGCCGACTGGTTCATGGCGTCAGGGGGCGCGCGTGCAGGGCGTATGGCGCGCCACAACGCGCCCCTGCCAAATTGGGCCGCATGGGATGTGCAGCCACACCCCACCCGCGCGCCCCTTGCCGCTGGGCCAGCGCCGGTCGGGCTGATACTGGGCGCGGCCTTTGGCCAGATCATCGCGCAGGATCTGGCCGAAGTTCTGAGTGCCAGCGATGCCCCCGGCTTGCGCGTCACCCCTTGGCGCTGCCTTGTGCTGGAGGGGGTGCGCGCTTTGCCCTTGCCCGACAGCCTGATTGCCACGCCCGATCATCCGGCCCTGCGGGTGGATGCCTGCGCGGGCGCGCCCCTTTGCCCCCAAGCCAGTGTCGAGACGCGGGCGCTGGCGCGTGCGCTTGCACCGCATATTTCCGGCAGTTTGCATGTCTCGGGCTGTGCGAAGGGTTGCGCAAGGGCGCGCGATGCCGATATCACGCTGATTGGGCGCGAAGGGCGGTTTGATCTGGTTATTGCCGGGCAAACGCGCGCCACCGGACTGAATGCTGCCGATGCTCTTGCCTATTTCAGAGAGGACTGATGCCGTATACCTATGAAACCGATGGCGCGGCGATTTATCGTCAGTCCTTCGCCACCATCCGTGCCGAAGGCGCGCTCGCCCGGTTCACCCCAGATGAAGAACCCATTGCGGTGCGCATGATCCATGCCGCAGGCATGGTCGGGCTGGAGGAGTTCATCCACTTCTCGCCCGATTTCGCCGCCGCGGCCCGCGCCGCCCTTGCCGACGGTGCGCCGATCCTGTGCGATGCTTATATGGTGTCCGAAGGGGTGACACGCCCGCGCCTGCCTGCGGACAACCCCGTGATCTGCACCTTGCGCGACCCGCGCGTGCCGGACATGGCGCGCGAGATGGGCAACACGCGGTCAGCCGCAGCGCTGGAGTTGTGGCGCCCCCATCTGGCGGGTGCGCTGGTGGCCATTGGCAATGCGCCGACAGCGCTGTTTCACCTGCTGAACATGCTCGAAGACCCGTCCTGCCCGCGCCCTGCCGCCATTATCGGCTGCCCAGTCGGCTTTGTCGGTGCGGTGGAATCGAAAGACGCGCTGTGGCAGGCGCAGCCTGTGCCCGCCTGCATCGTCAAGGGCCGTCTGGGGGGCAGTGCGATCACGGTTGCGGCCATCAACGCGATTGCGAGTCGCAAGGAATGAGCATGGGCACGCTTCACGGCGTAGGCCTTGGCCCCGGAGCGCAAGACCTGATGAGCGTGCGCGCCGACCGTCTGGTGCGCGGGGCGGGGCATGTTGCCTTTTTCCGCAAGGCGGGCCGCAAAGGGCAGGCGCGCGCCATTGTTGACGGAATGCTGCACGCGGATGCCGTGGAGTTTCCGATGGAATATCCGGTCACCACTGAGATTCCCGTAGCAGACCCGCGCTACAACGACCTGCTGTCGGCATTCTATACTGACTGCACGGCACATTTGCGCGGCTTGGTGGAAAGCGGCGCAGATGTCGTGGTGCTGTGCGAAGGCGACCCGTTTTTCTATGGCTCTTTCATGCATCTGTATACACGACTGAAAGATGTGATCCCTGTTGAAGTGGTGCCCGCCATCACTGGCATGTCAGGCGCATGGACAGCTACGGGCCAGCCCATCACATGGGGCGATGACGTGCTGACCGTGCTGATGGCCACCCTGCCCGAAGATGTGCTGGCCGAGAAGATTGCCGCGACCGATGCGCTGGTTGTCATGAAAATTGGCCGCAACCTGCCCAAGCTGAAACGCGCCTTGCGCGCAGCGGGGCGGCTGGAAGATGCGTGGATGGTGGAATATGCTCAAATGCCCCGCCAGCGCGTGCAACGGCTGGTCGATGCCGATGAGGTGACGCCCTATTTCTCGATCGTGCTGATCCATGGTCAGGGGCGCAGACCATGAGCGGCTGGGTTGTCGTCGCGGGCCTTGGGCCGGGGGATGAGGCGCTGGTGACACCCGAAGTGCGCGTCGCCCTAGAACAGGCCACCGATATCGTGGGCTATATTCCCTATGTCGCGCGCATCCCTGAACGCGACGGCCTGACCCTGCATGCCAGCGACAACCGGGTCGAGTTGGACCGCGCTGCCCATGCCTTGCAGATGGCGCAGGATGGCAAGCGTGTGGTGGTCGTGTCGTCGGGCGATCCCGGAGTGTTCGCCATGGCCTCGGCCCTGTTTGAGGCGCTGGAGGCAGGGCCAGCGCAATGGCGCGCGCTGGATATTCGTGTGCTGCCGGGCATTACCGCCATGCTGGCCGCCGCCGCGCGGGCGGGCGCGCCTCTGGGCCATGATTTCTGCGCCATCAACCTGAGTGACAACCTGAAACCATGGGCGCTCATTGAGAAACGCCTGCGTTTGGCGGCGGAAGCGGATTTTGCGATGGCATTTTACAATCCACGCTCGAAATCGCGCCCTGAGGGGTTTGCCCGCGCGCTGGATGTGTTGCGTGAGGCCTGCGCCGATGCCCGCCCAGTGCTGTTCGCGCGCGCTGTCACCACCCCGCAGGAAGAGTTGCGCATCGTGCCCCTGACCGAGGCCCTGCCAGAAATGGCCGATATGCGCACAGTGGTGATTGTCGGCTCAAGCCTGACGCGTGTGATCGACACGCCGCATGGACCGATCCTCTACACCCCGAGGTCGGCATGACCCAAACAGGCTTCGCCCCTGATCCAGTCCAGCACTGCGCCGATCTCATGCGCTTCGCGGCGGTTGGGCAGGGCGGGCCGGTCGATCATCAGTACAGGCAGCGACAGCGCGCGCGCGGCGACAAGCTTCGCCTGCGCCCCACTGCCCCCTGCATTCTTCGAGACGACCAGATCAATACGGTGGGCGCGCATCAGCGTTTCATCCGCAGCGGCATCGAACGGGCCGCGATCCAGAATGATATGATGATCGGGCAAGGGCGGTGGCACCTCTGGCGGGTCCACAAGGCGCAAAACATAGTGATGCTGGGGCTGCGCCGCGAAACCCGCCAGATGCATCCGGCCCAAGGCCAGCAAAATACGCCGCGCGGGGCCAGCAAGCGCTGTGACCGCCGCAGGAATATCGGGCACACGGTGCCAGTCATCGCCGGGGACAGGGGTCCACGCGGGGCGCGTCAGGGCCAGAAGCGGCACACCGGTGATCTGCGCCGCCTGCACGGCATGTGCACTCATCTGCGCGGCGAAAGGATGGGTGGCGTCAATCAGATGGGTGACGCCATGGGCGCGCAGATAGGCGGCCAGCCCCTCCACCCCGCCAAAACCACCCACCCGCACAGGAACGGGTTGCGGCTTGGGCCGCTCCACCCGCCCCGCATAGCTGAGTGTGGTGGCAAGCCCCGCCCGTGCAAGTTCGGCGACAAGGCGCGTCGCCTCGATCGTGCCCCCAAGGACAAGGATATTGTGCATGGCTAGGGCCCCTTGGCTGACGATCATCGGCTTGGGCGAAGATGGCCCGAGCGGCCTGTCAGATGCAAGCCATGACGCACTGATGCAAGCGGAATTCGTCGCAGGGGCCGCGCGTCATCTGGCATTGTTGCCAGAGCTGTCTTGCGAAGTGATGGAATGGCCGGTCCCCTTTGCAGATGGGATCGCGCAGCTTCTGGCACAGCGGGGGCGGCGGGTGGTGATGCTGGCGTCTGGCGATCCGTTCTGGTTCGGGGCAGGCAGCAGCATCACGCGGCATCTGGCGCGTGATGAATGGCGGGCCTTGCCTGCTCCCTCGACCTTTTCTCTGGCCGCTGCGGCTTTGGGCTGGCCGTTGGAGCATGTCACCTGCCTTGGCCTGCATGCCGCCCCCCTGTCCCGCCTGCGCCCGCATTTGGCGCGGGGCGCGCGCGTATTGGTGTTGCTGCGCGACGGGGCCGCCGTGGCAGAACTGGCCGCCTATGTGACCGCGCTTGGCTTTGGCGACAGTGACTTGCATGTGATGGAAGCGCTTGGTGGGCCGCGCGCCTGCCTCCGCAAGGTGCAGGCGGCAGACTATGCGCTGGCCGATGTCGCCCATCCTGTCGCCGTGGGCGTGCAGGTGGCAGGGGACGGGCACGCCTTGCCGTGCGTACCGGGGCGCGAGGACGCGCTTTTCGCGCATGACGGACAGATCACCAAACAGGCCATCCGCGCCCTGACCCTTGCCGCCCTTGCCCCTGCGCCGGGGCAATTGCTGTGGGATATCGGCCTTGGGTCGGGGTCGATCAGCATTGAATGGCTGTTGGCCCATCCGCAATGTGAAGCGATTGGCTTTGAAGCCGACGCAACCCGCGCTGCGCGCGCTTTGGCCAATGCCCGCGCCTTGGGGGTGGACCGGCTGAAACTGGTCGAAGCCCGCGCGCCCGAAGGGTTTGACGGCCAGCCCCTGCCCGACGCGGTGTTTATCGGCGGCGGGCTGTCCGAGGCGCTGCTGACACGGTTATGGCAGGTCTTGCCACAAGGTGTGCGCGTGGTCGCAAATGCCGTGACACTGGAATCCGAGGCGTTGCTGGGCCACTGGCACGCGAAAACAGGCGGCACCCTGACACGGCTGGAGCTGTCCGAGGCGGCCCCTTTGGGCCGCAAGCGCGGCTGGCGCGCGGCCTATCCGATTGTGCAATGGCGGGGGCAACGATGATTGTGGCGGGGATCGGCTGCACATCACGCGCAACACTGGCCGAGATGCGCGCGATTGTGGCGCAGATGGCGCAAGGGCGCAGCCTGGCGAAACTCGCCTGCCTTGAAATGCGCGCGCCGCAGGTCTTGCCCTTGGCCCGCGCCCTGAACCTGCCGCTTCTGGCCTTGCCCCGCGCGGCTCTGGCAGGCATAGCGACCCCAACGCAATCGGCCCGTATTGACGCCGAGTTTGGCACAGGCAGCGTGGCCGAAGCCTGCGCCTTGCTAGGGGCAGGCACAGGCGCGCAGATTGTGGCGATCCGGCAGATTTCCGGTGCGGGACAAGCAACCTGCGCATTGGCAGAAGGGGTCGAGACATGACCGTGCATTTCATCGGGGCCGGACCGGGGGCGGCGGATTTGCTGACGCTGCGCGGGCGAGATCTGATCGCGGCCTGTCCGGTCTGCCTTTATGCCGGATCGCTGGTGCCCGAAGGGGTGCTGGCCCATTGCCCGAAAGACGCGCGGATCGTGAACACAGCGCCCTTGTCGCTGGATCAAATAATGGCGGAAATCGCGGATGCGCAGGCGCAAGGGCTTGACGTGGCGCGGCTGCATTCGGGTGATCTGTCGATCTGGTCCGCTTTGGGCGAACAGTTGCGCCGCCTGCGCGCGCTGGATATCCCCTACACCGTCACACCGGGTGTGCCCGCTTTTGCCGCCGCAGCCGCAGCCCTTGGGGCGGAACTGACCCTGCCCGAACTGGCGCAATCGCTGGTGCTGACACGCACACCGGGCCGCGCCAGCCGCATGCCCGAAACTGAGAGCCTGACGAATTTTGCCGCCACAGGGGCGACTTTGGCCATTCATCTGTCCATCCAGAACCTGGAACAGGTGGTTGCGGACCTGACTCCGCATTATGGCCCTGAGTGCCCCGTCGCCGTGGTCTGGCGCGCAAGCTGGCCGGATCAGCGTATCATCCGCGCCACATTGGCGACGATACAAGGCGAAGTGGCGGGCAGCATGGAACGCACCGCGCTGATCCTTGTGGGCCACGCGTTGGGGGCCGAGACTTTCGTGGAAAGCGCGCTTTATGCGCCCGATTATGACCGCCGCTTCCGTCCGCAAAGCGCGGACAGCATTTACAAGGACAGCCGCGAATGACACCGGGATTGATGATTTCCGCGCCCGCATCGGGTACAGGCAAGACAACCGTGATGCTGGGGCTGTTGCGCGCCTTTGCCGATGCAGGGCTGAATGTGCAACCGTTCAAGAGCGGGCCGGATTACATTGACCCCGCGTTCCACCGCGCAGCCTCCGGGCGCGCGTCCTTCAATCTGGACAGTTGGGCGATGGGTGCGGGGTTGATGGATGCCATCGCGGCTGAGGCGCAAGGCGCTGATCTGGTGATCGCCGAAGGCTCGATGGGGCTGTATGACGGGGTCGCGACACGCGGCGCTCTTGGATATGGGTCCAGTGCAGAGCTGGCGGCAAAGATGGGCTGGCCTGTCGTGCTGGTGGTCGATGTGTCGGGGCAGGCGCAGTCGGCGGCGGCCGTAGCGCTGGGTTTTGCGCGCTATCAGCCCGATCTGCCTTTTGCAGGCGTCATCCTGAACCGTGTCGCCAGCCCGCGCCATGAGCGGCTTGCGCGGCTGGGCATGGACAAGGCGGGCCTGCGCGTGCTGGGCGCACTGCCCCGACGCGGTGATCTGAAACTGCCCGAACGTCATCTGGGGCTGGTGCAGGCGGTTGAGCACCCCGATCTGGACGCGGCCATCGCCAGCTATGCCGATTTCCTGCGTGACCATGTCGATCTGGCGGCCTTACGCGCTGCTGCACAAGGGGCACATGTGCCACGCGCGGCGGCCTTGCCGCGCCCGCCTGCGCAACGCATCGCACTTGCGCAAGATGCCGCGTTTTCCTTTACCTATCCGCATCTGCTGGAAGGGTGGCGGCGCGCGGGCGCGGAATTGCTGCCTTTCTCGCCGCTGGCCGATGAAGCGCCCGACCCGCAGGCCGATCTGGTCTGGCTGCCCGGTGGCTACCCCGAATTGCATGCCGGGCGACTGGCGGCGGCCACGCGGTTTCGCGCGGGGCTTGCCCGCCACGCCCAATCACGCCCCATCCACGGCGAATGCGGGGGCTATATGGCACTGGGCGAAGGGTTGGTCGACAAGCAGGGCGTGCGCCACCAGATGGCCGGGCTGTTGGGGCTGGTCACAAGCTACGAAAAGCGCAAAATGCATCTGGGCTACCGGGGTGCGACCCTTTTGTCAGCGATGCCGGGCTTCGCCGTGGGGGCGCGGTTGCGCGGGCATGAGTTTCACTATTCCACCATTCTGGAGCAGCCCGACACGCCCCTTGCACATGTCACCGATGCCGACGGGCAGGACGTGATCGAGACAGGGTCTTGCAGGGGCCATGTCAGCGGCAGTTTCTTCCACCTGATCGCCGAGGATGCACCATGAGCGGCTTTGTGTCCTTTGTCGGCTCTGGCCCCGGTGATCCCGAATTGCTAACGTTGAAAGCCGTGGCGCGGTTGAAATCGGCGGATGCCGTGTTATTCGATGATCTGTCTTCGGGGGCGATCCTCACCCATGCCGGACCGGGTGCAGAACTGGTGGCAGTGGGCAAGCGCGCAGGCCGCCCCTCGCCCAAACAGGACCATGTCAGCCGTTTGCTGGTGGAATATGCCCAGACCGGCGCGCGGGTGGTGCGGCTGAAATCGGGCGATCCGGGCATTTTCGGGCGGCTGGAGGAAGAGATCATCGCCTGCCGCGAAGCAGGCATCGGCTATGAGGTGATCCCCGGTGTCAGTTCGGCCAGTGCTGCGGCAGCGGCGGCGGGCATTCCCCTGACGCGCCGGCTTTGTGCGCGGCGCGTGCAATATGTGACCGGCCATGACATTCGCGGCGCGCTGCCCGAAGGGCTGCACATGGCCGCACTAGCGGACCCGGATGCGACGACCGTGGTGTTCATGCCCAAGCGAACCTTCGCGGAACTGGCGCAAGGGCTGATCGCGGCGGGCTTGCCGCCCCAGACACCTGCGCTGCTGGCCGAGAATGTCAGCCATCCCGACCAGCGCCTGTTGCGCAGCACTGTGGCGGGGCTTGCCGCCGCCCTCAACGCCAGCGCCAGCGCGGCACCTGCGCTGATCCTCTATGGCCCGCTCGCTGGAGAGGAAGCATGATTGATCTGCACCTGATCGGCATTGGCACGGGCAATCCCGATCACCTGACGCGCGAGGCAATCAAGGCGCTGAACACGGCGGACCTGATCCTGTTGCCGCGCAAGGGCGCGGAGAAATCCGATCTCGCCGATCTGCGCCGCCAGATCTGCGCCGAAGTGCTGGAGCGCCCGGTGCAGGTGGTCGAATTCGATCTGCCGCGCCGCGCCACCGATCAACCCTATCTGGGCGCGGTTGCCGATTGGCACGATGACATTGCCCAATGCTGGCGCGCCCAGATTGAAGAACACGCGCCGCAAGGCGGGCATGTGGCGCTGATGGTCTGGGGCGATCCGTCGCTTTATGACAGCAGCCTGCGCATTGCCGAGCGGCTGGGTGCGGCGGGGCTTGACCTGCGCGTCCATGTTGTGCCGGGCATCACCAGCTTGCAAGTGCTGACAGCGGCCCATGCGATCCCGCTGAACAGGCTGGCAGCACCCGTCACCATCACCACAGGTCGGCGGCTGCGCGAGGCGGGCTGGCCCGAAGGTGCCCAAACGCTGGCCGTGATGCTCGATTCCGGCGGCGCATTTTCAGTGCTGGACCCCGAAGGGGTGCAAATCTGGTGGGGGGCCTATCTAGGCATGGGTGAGCAAATGCTCATTCATGGCGCGCTTGCGGATGTGGCAGCCGAGATCATCGACACACGGGCGCGTTTACGCGCAGAGCATGGCTGGATCATGGATATCTACCTGTTGCAGCGCGGCTGAACACCCTTAAGCGCCCCTTACTCGAGCGACGTGACCCATAATATCTGCGCATCCTCGCGCGAGATGGAAATCACGTTATGGCCCATGCTCGCGTCATAATAGGCGCTGTCGCCGCGGCGCATGTCGACGGGCGCGTAGAATTCGGTGAACAGCCGGATTTCGCCGGTCAGCACATACAGAAACTCCTCGCCGCCATGGCGCACCCAGCCGTCGAAATCCGACATGTCGCGCGCGCGCACCAGCGCCTGATAGGGCAGCATCTTCTTCTGGCTGAGTTGGCCTGCCAGCAGCCGGTGGTCATAGGTGGGCGTCGGTTGCGCCACGCCTTCGGCGGCACGCGTCACCGCCATGCGCCCGCTGGCGGCCTGCCGCGCGGGCGGGGTGAACAGTTGCGGCACTGAAATCTCCAACCCCTGCGCCAGTTTCTTCAGCGCATCATACGTCGGCGACATCTGGCCGTTCTCGATTTTCGACAAGGTCGAGCGCGCCAGCCCCGCCGCATTGGCCGCCTGTTCCAATGTCCAGCCACGGTCTTTTCGCAGCGTGCGCACGCGCATGGCCAGATCAATGGGCTGTGCCGCCTCTGCGGTGCCCGTGTCACGCGATATTCTCAGAGCGCTGGGGTCATTCGGTCTGGTCATGGCTTTGTCCTTTACGCGCGCCAGCTTAGGCTTGCAACTGTCAAGGCGCGCGCATAGCACTGGGCGTATGCTGTCCATAACCGACCCCAGCCCGACCGCCCCGTGCCCCGCGCCATTCAATATGGCGCAATATGTGCTGTCTGCGGGGGCCGCGACCCCCGACAAGATTGCGCTTCAAATCCTGCGCGCCAGCGGGGCCGAGCGGTGGTCCTATGGCCGCTTGATCGCGGCGGTGCGCGGGACGGGCGCTGGCTTGCTGGCCGCAGGGTTGCAGCCGGGTGACAGGGTGCTGATGCGGCTGGGCAACACTGTTGATTTTCCGGTGGCCTATCTGGGGGCGATTGCCGCCGGTCTGGTGCCTGTGCCGACCTCGACCCAACTGACGGCGCGCGAAATCACACGCATTGCCCATGAAATAGCGCCCGCACTGGTGCTGGGGGCAGATGGGGTGGCCCTGCCGGACCATGCAGCGCCAGTATTGGCGCAGGCCGACCTGCATGTCATGCAAGACCTGCCCCCCTGCGACTGGCATATGGGCAGTCCAGACAGGGCCGGTTATATCATATACACCTCGGGCAGTGGCGGCAGTCCGCGCGCCGTTATCCATGCGCATCGCGCCATCTGGGCGCGGCGGATGATGTGGGGCGGCTGGTATGGGCTGACGCAGGATGACCGCATGCTGCATGCAGGCGCGTTTAACTGGACCTATACACTGGGCACTGGGCTGATGGACCCTTGGGCGATTGGCGCGACTGCCCTGATCCCCGAGGCGGGCGCCCCCCTGGCGCTGATGCTGAAACGCTTTGATGCCACGCTTTTCGCCGGTGTTCCCGGTGTCTATCGTCAATTGCTGAAAGAAGGCCGCGCGCTGGAATTGCCGCGCCTGCGCCACGGCCTGTCCGCAGGCGAGAAACTGCCCGACATCACCCGCGACGCATGGCGCGCCGCGACCGGGCGCGAGATATTCGAGGCGTTGGGCATGTCCGAATGCTCGACCTACATCTCGGCCAGCCCTGACCGCCCTGCCCCCGCAGGCAGTGCCGGCTATCCGCAGCAGGGACGGCAGATCGCCATTCTGGATGAAGACGGTGCACCCGTCCCGCGCGGCGATGAGGGTATGCTGGCCATTCATCGCAGTGATCCGGGCCTGATGCTGGGCTATCTGCAAGGCGACGCGCCCGACCTGCCGCTGCTGGGGGACTGGTTCCTGACCGGCGACCGGGGGCGCATGGCAGCCGATGGCGCAATCGCCTATCTGGGCCGCAATGACGACATGATGAATGCAGGCGGTTTTCGCGTCTCGCCGCTGGAAGTGGAACGCGCGCTGGCCAGCCACCCCGCAATCCAAGACATCGCCTGTACGGAAGTGACGGTGCGCGAGGGGGTCAGCGTGATCGCTGCGTTCTACACCGCCGACAGCCCGCAAGACGAAGATGCGCTGAAAGCCTATGCCGCCGAAAATCTGGCGCGCTACAAACAGCCGCGCCTGTACCGGCATTGCGACAGCCTGCCGCGCGGCGCGAATGGAAAATTGTCGCGGCGGGCATTGCGCGACAGCTACCGTGCGGAGGGCGCATGATACCACTTGATATATGGTCTGATCCGATTTGCCCGTGGTGCTATATTGGCAAAACGCAGCTGGGCCGCGCGCTGGAATCGCGCCCCGATCACCCGTTTGAAATCCGCTGGCACCCGTTCCAGCTGAACCCCGACATGCCGCCAGAGGGCATGGCACGGCAAGAGTATCTAAGCCTGAAATTTGGCGGCGACCAAGGTGTGCTGGATGCCTATGCGCCTGTCGTTCAAGCCGCCGAGGAGGCAGGCCTCAAGCTGGACCTGCCCGCCATTACCCGAACGCCCAACACGCTGGATGCGCACCGCCTGATCCATTGGGCGGGGCTGGAAGGGCGGCAGGGTGCCGTGGTCAGCGGCCTGTTCCGTGCCTATTTCTGCGAGGGACGCGATATTGGCGACCGCGAGGTGCTGCTGGATCTGGCCGCCCAGTCGGGCTTGCTGCGTGATTTGATCGCGCGCTTGCTGGACACGGACGCGGATGCGCAGATGATCCGCGAGGCGGACCGCGCAGCCCGCGCGCGCGGCATTCAAAGCGTGCCTTTCTTCATGCTGGACCAGCAATATGCCGTTTCCGGCGCACAGCCCACTGAACTTTGGCACAGCGTGATTGATGATCTGACAGGCACCCCCGGATGAGGCGCCCTTTCTCGCCCACGAAACCGCTGCGCTTTGGAGAGTTTGTAGCACTTATGGCGCTGCTGATCTCGACCGTGGCGTTTTCCATCGACGCGATGTTGCCGGCTTTGCCCGCGATTGGGCTGGAATTGTCGCCCGACATGCCCGCACGCGGGCAGTTGGTGATCGCAAGTTTCGTCTTCGGCCTAGGCCTTGGGACATTGATTTGCGGGCCGGTCTCGGACGCATTCGGGCGCAAATCAGTGCTGCTGGTGGGGATTGCGGTCTATCTGGCAGGCGCGTTGCTGGCGATGCAGGCATGGTCGATCGAGTCGCTTCTGGCCGCGCGGTTCTTGCAGGGTTTGGGGGCGGCGGCACCGCGTGTGGTCGCAACGGCGATGGTGCGCGATTTGTATTCGGGCCGGTCAATGGCGCGTGTGACATCCATTATCATGACCCTGTTCGTGCTGGTGCCCGCGATTGCCCCTTCCATCGGGGCCGGAATCATCTGGCTGTCAAACTGGCGCATGATTTTCTTTTCCTTCATTGCCTTTGGCCTGATCGCCGCACTGTGGCTGATGACGCGCCAGCCTGAATCCTTGGCCCCCGAAAACCGCCGCGCCTTGCGTCCGCGCGTGCTGGGGTCTGCATTGGTCGAGATTGTCACCAATCCGGCAGTGATGGTCTATGTCGTAGCTCTGACATTTGCATTTGCGCCGCTGTTTGCCTGGCTGTCAAACCTGCCCATGATCTTTGACGATGTGTATGACCGCGCCGCCACTTTCCCGTTCTGGTTTGCCGCAACCGCGCTTGTGGCCGGAACCGCCAGCGTGGCGAATGCAAAAATGGTCATGCGGCTGGGTATGCGCAAGATCGCCACCTATGCGTTTTTCTGGCAGGCCAGCGTGTCGGTGGTGTTTCTGGGTCTTATGAGTCTGGGCTTGCCCGCACCTTGGGATTTCGGGCTGTTCTTTGCCTTCATGTGCACGGCATTCTTTTCTATCGGGCTGACATTCGGCAATCTGAACGCGCTGGCTTTGCAGCCCTTGGGCCATATGGCGGGCATCGGGTCTTCGGTGGTAATGTCGCTGTCCACGGTCGGGTCGGTACTGATCGCGGTGCCGATTTCGCTGGCATATGATGGCACGCCAATTCCGCTGATTGTCGGGATGATCCTGTGTTCAACCACAGCGCTATCGCTGATGCTGCTGGCGCGGCGTGTTGCCACCGAAGACAGCACGTGATTTAACGTTGCGGCATAGCCGATCTGTCATATGTATCGGGTGCGTCGTTTTTTCCGGGGGTTGTCATGGAACTTATTCTAGCATTGGTCGTCGTGCTGGTACTTATCGTCCTGCTGGGGCTAAAGATTGTACCGCAGTCAGAGAACTATGTTGTCACGCGGCTGGGCGCATATCACCGCACATTGGATGCGGGTGTGAATGTGATCGTGCCCTTTCTGGATCGCGTCCATTCCAAGGTGCCGGTCAACGATCAGGTGCTAAACGACATCTCGCTGGAAGTGGTGTCTGCCGATAACGTCGTCTTTGGCGCACAGCTTTTGGTTGTGTACCGGATCGACAACCCCGAAGCTGCTGTTTTCCGCGTGAACAAGATTGACGAGCTGGTCATCGGGCTGGTGCAATCGCTGGTACGTTCGGAACTGGGCAAGGTGGAACTGGACGCGGTGCAATCGGATCGCGGGTCGCTGAACCTGGCGCTTTTGGAAGCGTTGGAAGATGCGGGCAAGACCTATGGCATTCGGATTTCACGCTCGGAAATCACCGATGTGCGCCTGAACGAGACGACGCAAAAGGCCATGTCCGAAGTGCTGGCAGCAGAGCGCGAGCGCCGCGCGGCCATTACGCGCGCCGAAGGTGTGCGCCGCGCAACCGAATTGAACGCGGATGCCGAGCTGTACGAGGCACAGCGCCGCGCCGATGGCATCCTCGCCATTGCGCAAGCCAATGCGGAATCGAACCGTGTGATCGCAGGATCGCTAGAGGGCGAGAATGCCCGCGATGCACTGACCTTCCAGACCGCGCGGATGCAGGTCGAAGCGCTGGAAGGGTTGGCCAAATCCAGCAATGCGAAACTCATCATGCTGCCGGGCGGGCCGTCCAATTCCTTCCGCGAGGCGGCTGCCATCATGAAAGAGTTTTAAGCGATGGACCTGTTTGCCCTGCCAGACTGGATCATCTGGGGCCTGATTGCGGCTGTACTGCTGGCAGTTGAGATGATGACCGCCGTCTATGTCGCGCTGGGGTTCGCCATTGGCGCGGCGGCGGTGGCGCTGGTCACTTATTTCGTGCCGGGGCTGCATATCTTTGTACAAGGGCTGATCTGGGCTTCGGTCGGGCTTGGGGTGTGGCTGGGCTTGTCGCGCTGGAACAAAAGCAGGCACGCCACCCGCCGCGACATCAATGACTTCGACTCGCTCGATTCATTGCCACCCTCAGATCGCGCCCGCCGCGACACGTCAAAGTCGAAAGACCACGAGTAAGGCGGCGGCACCGGGCACAAGGTTTCAAACCCGCCCCGTGCCGCCAGCGACCTTACTCGGTATACAGCCCCTCATAGATCGGGATTAGCGTTTCGGTATCGAACAGGGACGAGACAGATGTCCCTTTCCACGTGTTCAGTATCCCTTGGGCAAACATCGGCGCCGTCGGCACGATGCGGATATTCGGTGCGGCCAGCACTGCCTCCGTCGGGGCGATTGAATCGGTGATCACCAGCGATTTCATCACCGAATTTGTAATCCGCTCGACCGCCGGACCAGACAGCACGCCGTGGGTGATGTAGCTGTGCACTTCGGTGGCACCCGCCTCAATCAGCACTTCAGCGGCCTTGCACAGTGTGCCCGCCGTATCGCAAATGTCATCCACGATGATACAGCTTTTGCCCTTCACATCGCCGATGACAGTCATTTCGGCAATTTCACCTGGCTTTTCGCGCCGCTTGTCCACAATCGCCAGCGCGCAACCGATCCGCTTGGCCAGCTCACGCGCGCGCGCCACGCCGCCAACGTCGGGCGACACGACAGTGACATCCTGCAACCGCCCGCGGAAATGGTGCTTCACATCCAGCGCAAACACCGGTGCGGCATAAAGATTGTCCACCGGAATGTCGAAAAACCCCTGAATCTGGGCGGCGTGCAGGTCCAGCGTCAGGATACGTTCGATCCCGGCCTGCGCGATCATATTGGCCACCAGCTTGGCAGATATGGGCGTGCGGGCCTTAGTCCGTCGATCCTGACGCGCATAGCCGAAATAGGGGATTACAGCAGTAATTCGCGCCGCCGAAGAGCGTTTCAGCGCATCTGCGATAATCAGCAACTCCATCAGGTGGTCATTGGCTGGCTTCGAGGTTGACTGGATAATGAACATATCCTCGCCGCGCACATTCTCGTAAACTTCGACAAAGACCTCGCCGTCATTGAACCGCTCTACCCGCGCATCGACAAGTGACACAGACATGCCCCGGTGCAGGGACATCCTGCGCGCTATGGCTTTTGCTAGGGGGACATTGGCATTTCCGGAAATCAGCTTGGGTTCCGAGCGGTCGATCATCGGGCCATCCTTTGGGAATCGTAAAAGTTGACACCGCTTATCACCCCGTTACGGTCTTGCAAACTGCCACACGGCGCAAAGGACAGACAATGACACATATTGATTACTATCTCAGCCCGGTTTCCCCTTGGACACATATGGCAGGCACACGCCCCGCACAGATCGCACAGGCGGCAGGGGCCACGCTGCGCTATAAGCCGCTTGACCCGGCGGCATTGTTCCAGCGCACAGGCGGGCAGGTTCTGGCGGACCGGCATGACAGCCGCAAGGCCTATCGCCTGCAAGAACTGGACCGCTGGTCAAAGCGCCTCGACATGCCGATCAAGCTGCGCCCCGCCTTCTGGCCCGCGAACCCTGCGCCTGCCTCTTACGCCATTATCGCAGCACAGGAAGAAGGCGGCGGCGATATGGCCGCACTTGTGACCGGGCTCACGCGCGCCTGCTGGGAAGAAGATCGCAATATCGCCGAGGATGATGTCATCCGCGATTGTCTGACGGCTGCGGGGTTCAACCCCGGTCTGGCGTTTAGCGGTATGCTTCAGGGCGCTGAAATCTATCCGCGCAATCTGGAAGATGCCGTCGCCGCTGGCGTGTTCGGCGTGCCCTTTTTCGTAATGGGCGAGGCGCTGTTCTGGGGGCAGGACCGGTTGGATTTTCTGGCAGAAGCAGCAGGCGTTTCGCTGTAACTGCGCCCCCGCTTCTACGATGCGCCATGCGAACGCAGACAGCCGCATAATGACAAGCCCCCGCACATTTGGTGCGGGGGCTTGTCATTCGATCGGGTTATCTAAGCCTTAGGCTGCTTCGGCTTCTGCCGCTGCTGCCGCGTGGCGACGTTCGCTTTCTTCGCGCGACAGCGCGACAGACGTGCGCACGCCCTTGCCAACGAATTCCATCAGGCCAGCGACCACACGTTCATTCGGGTCAATTCCGGCACAGCTTAACACTTCGCGCCCATCACGAGAGCGCGCCCACCGGGCAATCTGCTCTGGGCCATTGCCGTATTTCTTGTCATCAGCAATCGCGTCATCCAGCGCGGCCAGTACCACCGCCGCAAACAGTTTGCGAGCGCGTGCGCCTTGCTCATGTGTAAAGGCTGTTCCATCCGCCGCATCAAACATTCCAAGTTCCTTTATTCTTGCTCTTGCATTCACCGCTCAGGGCTGCATATCCTTTTGCACCTTGATTCGCTACACCGAATTCGCATAGCACCTATGCGCTTGACGCATGGCTCTCGATAAACGCAAGAATAACGCTTCCTTGCGCGCCTCTTGTCCCTGCGATATAGGAAAGATCGAAAAAACATCAAGGTTTTGACAAGGTCTTAGCATGCCCAAGATTAATGGTAACGAAATCCGCCCCGGTAACGTCTTGGAACATGATGGGGGGCTGTGGGCCGCTGTCAAAGTGGGCCATGTCAAACCCGGCAAGGGTGGCGCATTTGCACAGGTCGAAATGAAGAACCTGCGCGATGGCCGCAAGCTGAACGAACGTTTCCGCTCTGACGACAAGGTGGAAAAGGTCCGGCTGGAGCAAAAAGACCAGCAATTTCTGTATGAAACCGATGGGCGCCTTGTCGTGATGGACATGGAAACCTTTGAGCAGGTTGAGCTGGACGCCGAGATTTTGGGCGAACGCCGCCCCTTTTTGCAAGACGGCATGACTGTGACGGTCGAATATTACGGCGAAGAAGCGCTGAACGTCGCCTTGCCCCAGAAAGTGATCTGCAAGATCGTCGAGACAGAGCCAGTGGTTAAAGGCCAGACTGCGGCCAACAGCTTCAAGCCAGCGGTACTCGACAATGGTGTGCGCGTTCTGGTTCCGCCCTTTGTCGGGCAGGATGAGGACATCGTCGTCAACACCGAGACCTTTGAATATTCCGAACGCGCCTGACCTCACGTAATTTTTGTTGCTGCAAGGCGGCGTCATGGCATATCCCCAGTCTCAACCGACCGACGGAGACCTTGATGCGCCTTGCCTGTGCTGTCTTGTCCATGATCTTCCTCGCCCTGCCCGCGTTGTCACGCGAGGGGGTGGTTGATCTAAGCTGGACGGCAACGGTCGAAGATGGCGCAGAAGCCCTGTTGCTTGTCCGCGACGAAGACGGTGAGGCGATTATTGCCCTGCGCAACCCTGTTGAGGGGGGCAGCACCGCCCTTCAGATAGACTTGCCACCCCTTCCACGCACCGCCAAGACGCTGCAATCGGGCCTGATATCCGACGGGGCGGTGATCTTGCAAAGTGCGGTTAAACAGATTGCAGATCGCACCGCATCCGACCTGTCGCTTGCCTTGCATGAAAACCTTGCGATCGGGTTCAGCGATTATTGGGAATGCGACGACGGGCAGGTCGCACAGGTCAGGCAACTGGCCGATGGTTTGCATTTGCAGCACCCTGCGGCAACACGCGCACTGGTCGCACAGAACGACAGCGCGCAGACATTCACAGCCGAAGACGGCACCGAATTGCGGTTTTCGGGCAATCAGGCCGAACTGACCCTGCCGGGACAAGAGCCGGAACTCTGCCGCCCCGCGCTGTTCCGCCCGGTCCTGCCACTGGATGCTGTCGCCGCAAGCAACGACTGGCGGATCGAGCTGGGACTGGACACGGCCCTGATTGACCTGCCGGGGCTGGAAGATGAAACCCTGTCCAGTGCGGGCCTGAGCATTTCAGCGCCGCGCAACGGGATGATCGACATTCGTGCCACATCACTGTCGCTGCGCCTGACCGAGGGGCGGTGCACCCTGACGGATAACGGGCTGATCTATCCGATAGCCGCAGAACTGACCCAGCACGCAACTGAAACTGTATCGCAGGGCTGCGCCGGCTCTCCGATGGATTTGCTGTCGGGTCGCGCTTGGCATGTGCTCAGCCTGCACGGCATCAAGCTGGTCGAGAATGCGCAAGCGGCCAGCGATCTGACCCTTCAGATCGGCAATGGCCAGATTTCCGGTCGCGGCACCTGCAACCGTTATGTTGGCCGCGCGGAAATCGAGAACGGGCAGCTTGCCTTTCGGGAACTGGGAACCACCCGACTGGCTTGCCCCGCTAATTTGCGCAACATGGAATTGCGGTTTCTGGACGCGCTTGAAGCGGCCAGCGGGTTCGATATCAGCCGTAGTGGTATGCTGATCTTGCGCGCAGGCCATATGCCAGTTCTGACAGCAATCCGCCGCTGACGCGGTGCTAGAATGACGGGTGCTCGCCGGTTTCCTTGACCGCTTCCATCACCACATGGGTCGAGGTAGAGGTGATATGCGGCAAGGCAGAGATGTGCTCGGCCAAAACCCTGCGATATGACGCAATATCACGACTGCGCACTTTCAAAAGATAATCGAACGCGCCTGCAATCAGGTGACATTCCTCGATTTCCGGCACTTTGCGCGCCGCCTCGTTAAAGGCGCGCAGCGCCATTTCGCGGGTGTCAGACAGCTTGATTTCAACAAAGGCGATATGCGCCGCGTCAATCTGCTGCGGGTCAATCATGGCCCGGTAGCCGGTGATGACCTGATGTTCCTCCAGCCGCCGCAACCGCGCTTGGGTGGGGGATTTGGTCAGCCCGATATGGCCCGCAAGCTCGGTCACACTCATGCGGCCATGCACCGCCAAATGCCTGAGAATGGCATGATCGAAGCTATCAAGCTTTATTTGGTTCATTTGCCTGTAATATCCGCTGTATGAAGACTTATGTCCTGACATAAGCAACAATAAAGTCTGAAAGCAACAGAAATCTATGCGATCATCGGGGTATCGTCCTGTGAAAGTTTTTGACATGTTGCACGAAGCAAAATCCACACTGCCCGCCGGTATTACACACCATCTTTTGCGCGATGAGGCGCAGGAAATTGCACATGCGACACGCACCGCCGCGCTGGATGACACTGCGCGCGAAAGAATCACCCAAGCGGCGACCAAACTGGTTCAAGACATCCGTTCCAGCGACTCTCCGGGGTTGATGGAGGTGTTTCTGGCCGAATATGGCCTGTCCACCGAAGAAGGCATAGCGCTGATGTGTCTGGCAGAGGCATTGTTGCGCGTGCCCGATGCCGCAACGATTGACGATTTGATCGAAGACAAGATCGCGCCTTCGGACTGGGGGCGGCATTTGGGCAAGTCGTCGTCCAGTCTGGTCAATGCCTCGACTTGGGCGCTGATGCTGACAGGCCGCGTGCTGGACGAGCGCAGCAAGTCTGCGGCACAAGTTCTGCGCGGCGCTGTCAAGCGGATGGGCGAGCCGGTGATCCGCACCGCTGTCGGGCGCGCAATGAAGGAAATGGGCCGTCAATTCGTTCTGGGCGAGACAATCGACAAGGCCATGACGCGCGCCAAGCAACTGGAAAGTCGGGGCTACTCCTATTCCTATGACATGCTGGGCGAAGCGGCACGCACTATGGCCGATGCCAAGCGCTATCAGACCGCCTATGCCGCCGCGATCCGTGCCATCGGCGCGCGCGCCAGTGGCAATGACATCCGCACCAATCCCGGCATATCGGTCAAGCTGTCGGCGCTGCATCCGCGTTACGAGTTGGCGCAATCCGACCGCGTCATGGCCGAACTGGTGCCGCGTGTGCGCGAATTGGCGCGGGTAGCCGCTGCTTTGGGGCTGGGCTTCAACATTGACGCAGAGGAGGCCGACCGCCTTGCCCTGTCACTCGACGTGATTGGCGCCGTGCTGGCCGACCCCGCACTGGAAGGGTGGGATGGCTTTGGCGTTGTGGTACAAGCGTATGGCCCGCGCGCGGGCGACACAATCGACTGGCTCCACGCACAGGCCGAACGGCTGGACCGCAAGCTGATGGTGCGGCTCGTCAAAGGCGCTTATTGGGACACGGAAATCAAGCGCGCGCAGGTTTTCGGGTTGGATGGCTTTCCCGTCCTGACCCAGAAACAAGCCACCGATGTCAATTACATCGCCTGTGCGCGGAAGTTGCTGGGGATGCACGCGCGGATTTATCCGCAATTCGCCACACACAACGCCCACACAGTCGCCGCCGTTCTGCATATGGCCGATGAGATGGGCGTCAGCGCGCTGGATTACGAATTTCAGCGCCTGCATGGCATGGGCGAAAAGCTACATGATCTGGTGCTGACCCAGCAAGGCACGCGCTGCCGCATCTATGCGCCTGTGGGCGCGCACAAGGATTTGCTGGCCTATCTCGTGCGGCGCTTGCTGGAGAACGGGGCAAATTCATCTTTCGTCAACCAAATCGTCGATGAAGATGTGCCGCCCTCTGTGGTTGCCGCCTGCCCGTTTGCAGAGCTTGAGAAACTGCCCGCAGGGGTGAACCCGAAAATTGCCACCGGGCCTGAATTGTTCGGTGCCACGCGGCACAACGCGCGCGGATGGGATGTGACCGACCAGCGCGACCTTGACGCGATTGAAGCGGCGCGCGCGCCCTTCCGCACCACGTGCTTTGAGGCCGCCCCCCTGATCGCGGCCAAGACGACAGGCGCTGCCCCTTACAAAGCGCACAACCCGGCTGACCCCGCCGATCTGGTCGGCTCAGTAACCGTTTGTACCACTGAAGATGTCGAAGCGGCCCTTGCCGCTGCGAAGCCTTGGACTGCCGATGTTGCCTTGCGCGCGCAGGTTCTGAACCGTGCCGCAGACCTATATGAGCAGCATTTCGGCCAGTTCTTCGCCATTCTGGCGCGTGAAGCGGGCAAAAGCCAACTCGACGCCGTGGGCGAGCTGCGCGAGGCGGTGGATTTCCTGCGCTATTACGCGCTTCAGGCCCAAGGGCTGACCGCGCCCGCGCGCGGTGTCTTTGCCTGCATCAGCCCTTGGAATTTCCCTTTGGCCATTTTCACAGGCCAGATTGCCGGGGCTTTGGCCGCGGGCAACGGTGTGCTGGCCAAACCTGCGGAGCAAACGCCCCTTGTCGCATATCTGGCGGCACAGCTTTTGCATGAAGCCGGTGTGCCGCGCGATGTATTGCAACTGCTGCCCGGCGATGGCGCAACCGTGGGCGCAGCCCTGACATCGGATGCGCGGGTAAACGGTGTCGCCTTTACCGGATCGACCGAAACGGCACTTGTGATCCGCCGCGCGATGGCGAACCACCTTGCCCCCGGCGCGCCACTGATCGCGGAAACGGGCGGGTTGAATGCCATGATCGTGGACAGCACAGCCCTGCCGGAACAAGCGGTACGCGATGTGCTTGCTTCCAGCTTTCAATCAGCGGGCCAGCGCTGTTCGGCGTTGCGGTGCCTGTATGTGCAGGAAGATATCGCCGAAGAGTTTCGCGCCATGCTGTTCGGCGCAATGGATGAATTGCGCCTTGGCGATCCGTGGGCGCTGTCTACCGATGTTGGCCCTGTCATCGACCCTGATGCACGTGACCAGATTTCAGCATATGTGGAAACGGCGCGTAAGCAAGGGCGCGTGCTGCATGAACTTGCGGCACCGGACGCTGGGTTCTTTGTCCCGCCCGTCGTTGTGTCTGTCTCTGGCATCAAGGCGTTGGAGCGCGAGGTCTTTGGCCCTGTGCTGCATCTGGCGACGTTCAAGGCGGCTGATCTGGACCATGTGATCGCGGATGTGAATGCCACCGGCTATGGCCTGACCTTTGGCCTGCATACCCGCATCGACAGCCGTGTGCAGCATGTGGTCGAGCGGATTACAGCGGGCAACACCTATGTCAACCGCAACCAGATCGGTGCGATTGTCGGCAGTCAGCCATTTGGGGGCGAAGGGCTGTCCGGCACCGGGCCAAAGGCAGGCGGGCCGCATTACCTGACACGCTTCACCCAACAAAGGGCGCAGCGCGCGACAGACCGCGCCGGCGTTGCTGCTACGCCAGATGTGCACAAGGCGCTTGCCACGGCACACCGGCCGTCCCTGCCGCCAGTACAGGAATTGCCCGGCCCAACGGGAGAGTCGAACCGCCTGCGCTTTGCCGCGCGCGCACCGATCCTGTGTCTGGGGCCCGGAAAAGACACCGCAAAGGCGCAGGCCCAAGCAGTGCAGGCGCTTGGCGGTGTGGCGGTCACGCTCGACGGTATCCCCGAGGGGTTGGACAGGATAAGCGGGTTTTCAGGGGTGCTGTTCTGGGGGCATGAAGATCAAGCGCGCGCGATAGAGAAAGCGCTGGCGCAGCGCAAGGGGCCAATCCTGCCCCTGATCGCAGATATGCCGGATGCGGGACATGTGTTTCTGGAACGCCATTTGTGCATTGATACGACGGCATCGGGCGGCAATGCGCAACTGCTCGCAGAAATTGGCGGGGCACAGTAAGCGGCGCGCCGGGCCTGTCCCGGCACATCGCCTTATTCGGCGGCCTGATCCGGCACAGCGTCAATCTCGGCGGCGCGCTTTTCGACCTGTTCGACAATATGCTCGACCATCTGCTCATTGCTGAGTTTGTGGCTTTGCTTGCCCGCCAGATATACCATGCCCGACCCGGCACCGCCGCCAGTGAAGCCGACATCTGTCATCAGCGCCTCGCCTGGCCCGTTGACCACACAGCCAATAATCGACAAGCTCATCGGGGTCTTTATATGGGCCAGCCGTTCTTCCAGCAGGGTGACGGTCTTGATCACATCAAAGCCCTGACGCGCGCAGGACGGACAGGATATGATATTCACACCCCGATGGCGCAGCCCTAGTGATTTCAGGATTTCATAGCCGATTTTCACTTCCTCGACCGGATCGGCGGACAGCGACACGCGGATCGTGTCGCCAATCCCCATCCACAGCAGGTTGCCCAAGCCGATGGCGGATTTCACAGTCCCCGAAGTCATGCCCCCTGCTTCGGTAATGCCCAAATGGATAGGGGCGTCGGTCGCCTCGGCCAGACCCATATAGGCGGCAGAGGCAAGGAACACGTCTGACGCTTTCACGCTGATCTTGAACTCGTGGAAGTCATTGTCTTGCAGGATGCGGATGTGGTCCAACCCGCTCTCGATCATCGCATCGGGGCAGGGTTCGCCGTATTTCTCCAGCAAGTGCCGCTCCAGCGACCCGGCGTTCACGCCAATTCGAATGGAGCACCCATGATCGCGCGCGGCCTTGATAACCTCGCGCACGCGGGTCGCGTCGCCGATATTGCCGGGATTTATGCGCAGACAGGCAGCGCCCGCCTCAGCGGATTCGATGGCGCGTTTGTAGTGGAAGTGAATATCGGCCACGATGGGCACAGGGCTTTCGCGGCAAATCTCGCGCAGGGCGCGGCTGGCATCGGTATCGGGCACCGAAACACGCACGATATCCGCGCCCGCCTCGACACAGTCCAGAATTTGCTTGATCGTGGCGGACGCATCGCCCGAGTCGGTGTTGGTCATGGTTTGCACCGTGATCGGCGCATCCCCCCCGACAGGCACTGCCCCGACCATGATCTGGCGTGACTTGCGCCGCGCGATATTACGCCAAGGGCGGATGTGATTATGATCCATCAGCGAATGATCCCTTATGTCTGTTGTGTGGAATGTAGGCCAATCCAGACACTGCGGCAATGGGCGGCTGGCCTGCGCGGCAAATCCCTTGCCTGAATACACAGGCCCATAAGAAACGCGCCATGCTGATTTCAGTCATGACGCGCGCTATGTGCAGGGGTGTTGTGTGTGTGGGTGTGGAAGAACTGGCCCGCGCCCTTAATTCTCTATCTCGGCAACATTCACGAATTCGCGCAGCGCCTGATCGTCGCTCAGATCTGCAAGCGTAAAGCGTTCCGTAACAGATTCTGGCGACAGCGCAATCTGGTCCACAACCTGCGCACCCGGTGCAGTTGGGCCAAAGGGCTGACCATCGACGATCATGTAGACCGAGCCTGAATTTCCCGCGCGCAAGGTGGCGGGGCTTTCGGATTGGGGCACCTTAAACCGCTCGCCTGCGTCCAGAACTTTCTCGAACAAGACGGTTCCATCTGCGGCGCGCACCCTGATCCAGCTTGGCCGCACGGCCAGAACTTCAACTTCTGGCGGGCCGTCACGTGTGACACGCACATCCTCACTGGAAAGGCGCCCGCTTTCTGCTTCTGCCAAGGCCAAATCAATGGCAGACCGGAAGCCCGTATCCTCGGACTCTACGTCGATCTCGCGCGGGTTGATGGCGGCAATCGGCCCGTCCCGCGAAACCACCACTGGTGTTTCCAGCGCTTCGGGGCGATAATTGCGCACGACGCCTTGTGCATTGGCCGTGCTGACATTTTCCGGCGCGCTGATGCGCAAAGCCGGTTCTTCGGAATTGGCCATTCTGGGCGCGGCACCGGAAGAAATCGGGTCAAGGTCTGACAGCACCGTGGGCGATTGATCCGCAGGCGCAAGATTGACGCGCTGCACTTCGCGCAACACGGTCCAACCGCCGAAACCAAGCCCCACGATCAGCAGGATCATGACAGTAATTGATCCAAGCGCAACCGGATCAAGCCGCTGCCAGAAGGGGTCAGGCTCTGACGCCATTTTCGTTCTGGACAGCAAGCCTTGTGAAAAATCACGGTTTGCCGCCTGCGAACTGATCCGCGGCGTGCTCGAGGTGCTGCGCTGCAAATCGGGCGAAATCGCAAACCCCGTTTCGGCACAGAACTTTGAATAGGACCAGTCAGGGTCCATCCCAAGATAGCGCGCATATGACCGAACATAGCCCGCAACAAAGCTCGCCGCCTCGAACGCAGACAGGTCGCCTGATTCGATGGCCGCGATATATGTTGCGCGTATGTGCAGCTCGCGCTGCACGTCCAACAAAGATTTACCCAGCGTCGCGCGTTCTCCGCGCATCAAATCGCCCAGACGAACTTCAAAATCGTCGAAACCGATTGCTGCTGAATTAGACGTGTCTACGTCTTCTGATGTTGGTTTAGTTCCAAACCATTTCATTACCCGCCCCTTGACCGCCTAAGGTTTCGCCTGCACTCGCCATACAGCAGCGCGCAGCTTTTGAATCCGCGTCACCACTACGTCAAGCATATATATTTTCACGGCGATTTGAAGCTTTATTAAAAGTCAGGCGGAAATTTCGGCGCGATTTAGCGCACAATGCGCCCAAAGCCCATCCATAGCGCGCACAAGGTCGTCAATCATCGCCGGATTGTGCACTGGCGAGGGGGTGAAACGCAGCCGCTCGGTCCCTCGTGGGACGGTGGGAAAGTTGATTGGCTGTACATAAATCCCATGCCGTTCAAGCAGCATATCCGAAATCGCCTTGCAATGGACCGGGTCGCCGACATGCACCGGAACGATGTGGCTGCCGTGGTCAATGATCGGCAAACCAAGCCCGCGCAGGCGCATTTTAAGAATGCGCGCATGGTCTTGCTGCTTGTCGCGCAGGTGCTGGGCGGTTTTCAGCATCTCGACAGATGCCGCTGCACCAGCCGCGACCGCAGGCGGCAGCGATGTTGTGAAAATGAACCCCGGCGCATAGGAGCGGATCGCGTCGCACATCTTGGCAGAGGCCGCGATATAGCCGCCCATCACGCCGTAAGCCTTGGCCAATGTGCCGTTGATGATGTCGATACGGTGCATCAGCCCGTCACGCTCGGCCACGCCTGCACCACGGGGGCCATACATGCCCACGGCATGCACTTCGTCGATATAGGTCAGCGCGCCAAATTCATCGGCCGCATCGCAGATTTCCTTGATCGGACCGAAATCACCGTCCATGGAATAGATCGATTCAAACGCGATCAGCTTCGGCGCGGCTGGGTCGTCGGCGGCCAGAAGTTCGCGCAGATGTGCAACATCGTTATGGCGGAAAATCCGCTTGGCCCCACCATTGCGGCGCACCCCTTCGATCATCGAAGCGTGGTTAAGCGAATCGGAATAGATGATCAGCCCCGGAAACAGCTTCGGCAGGGTCGAGAGCGTGGCATCATTGGCGATATAGGCAGAGGTGAACAGAAGCGCTGCTTCCTTGCCATGCAGATCCGCGACCGAGGCTTCCAGCCGCTTGTGATACACAGTTGTGCCGGAAATATTGCGCGTCCCGCCAGAGCCAGCGCCGGTCTTTTCCAGCGCTTCGTGCATCGCGGCCAGAACGACGGGCTGTTGCCCCATGCCCAGATAATCATTGCCACACCAGACCACGATATCCTGCTTCGTTCCATCAGGGCGCGTCCATACGGCCTTGGGGAAGTGGTCTTTGCGACGCTCGATATCAATGAAGGTGCGGTAGCGGCCTTCTTCGTGCAATCGGTTCAAGGCCGTGTCGAGCGCAGCAGTATAAGTCAAAACCCTCTCCCTCGCAGATCAGCTGGGTACATATTCGTTTCTATCGATCCGTCGTCCAATTGCAAAGCTTTTCGGCCCCACACGCAAGACCTACTTTCGCGTTTCCCGTCGGACCATGACATAAATCAAACTGGCCGGACAGACAAAGCCCAGGCTCCGTGGCCCTTCGTCGCATCTTTATTGTGCAGTTTGTTAACGCGGCGTCACTTCAAGCGCGATCACGCAATCCTGTGCCGTTTGGCGCGCAGCATCGCAAGCCTCTAGCGCCGAGGCGCGCGCAGAATCGATATCTTGCATGCCCGACATGGCAATGGCCGAATCAACGGGTATGCCCTCGCGCACGAATCCCTCGTCCGGTGCGATGGCCAGTGCGGCATAGCCCGGCCCCTCGGGAACGAACAACGCCAGCGCGTCACGATTCTGCCCGACAAGGCGCAGGGTCATCATCTCTTCGTCCGACAGGAACGCATGTGTCATGACGCTTATTTCCACCCCGTCGAGCTGATAAAGTTCTGCCGCAGCCTGTTGTGCGAACGCGTGGCCGACAGTTGCAAGCGTCAGTCCTGCTGCCAATCCGATACTCTTAAGTCGCATACATCTCACTCCCATAAGGCATTTGCCGTTCAGCACCCGCAGTGCGTAAAAGCAACAGGGCTGGACAGCCCCAAGCGCTCTGATACGCTCTGCACCAAATCCCTATAACCGGAGCGATATCATGACTGCAACCATCACCCCAGTGCTGGACCAGATAGATCGGGATCTGCCGCAGGCGCTGGAGCGTCTTTCTGCCCTGCTGCGCATCCCTTCCATTTCGACAGACCCCGCACATGCAGGCGATGTGGACAAGGCCGCGGATTGGCTGGTGGCGGAACTGAACGCGTTGGGGTTTTCTGCCCGCAAGGATGCGACCAGCGGTCACCCGATGGTGGTCGCACAGGGCGGCGCAGCAGAAGGGCCGCATCTGCTGTTCTATGGTCACTATGACGTGCAACCCGTGGACCCGCTGGATTTGTGGGAATCAGACCCGTTTGATCCGCAGATTCAGGACACACCCAAGGGCCGCGTGATCCGTGCGCGCGGCGCATCCGATGACAAGGGCCAGCTTATGACCTTTGTCGAGGCGTGCCGCGCATGGTTGGCCGTGCATGGCAGCCTGCCGGTGAAACTGACCTTCTGTCTGGAAGGCGAAGAGGAAAGCGGCTCGCCCTCGCTGGTGCCCTACCTCGAAGCCAATCGTGACGCGTTGCGCGCTGATCTGGCCCTGATCTGCGATACGGGCCTGTTTGACGCGCAGACCCCTGGCATCACCACTATGCTGCGCGGGCTGCTGGGCGAGGAAATCACCATCCACGGCCCTGCGCGTGACCTGCATTCAGGCAGCTTCGGTGGCGCAGCGATGAACCCCGCGCGCGTTCTAACCCGCATTCTGGCCGATCTGCATGACGATCAGGGCGGCGTAACAGTGCCGGGTTTCTATGACGATGTGCCCGAAATCCCGGACGAACTGCGCGCGCAATGGGATGGGTTGGGCTTTGATGCCGACGATTTCCTTGGTCGTGTCGGCCTAAGCGTGCCTGCGGGCGAAAAGGGCCGCACCGCGCTGGAAATGATCTGGGCGCGCCCGACATGCGAGATCAACGGTATGATCTCGGGCTATACAGGTGCCGGGTTCAAGACCGTGTTGCCCGCACAGGCATCGGCCAAGGTCAGCTTCCGGTTGGTCGGGCAACAAGACCCCCACAAACTGCGCAAAGCGTTCCGCGAATTTGTGCGTGCGCGTGTTCCCGCTGATTGCCGCGTTGAATTTCACGACCACGGTGCCTCGCCCGCGTCCGTGATGGAAACCTCGCATCCGGCATTCGAGGCGGCGCGCGCGGCCTTGACGGATGAGTGGCCCAAACCTGCGGCCTTTGTCGGCGCGGGCGGGTCCATACCGATTGCAGGATATTTCAAATCCATCCTTGGCATGGATTCCATGCTGATCGGCTTTGCCAAAGATGACGACCAAATCCACTCGCCCAATGAAAAATATGATCTGGACAGCTTTCATCGCGGCATCCGGTCATGGGCCCGGATATTGGACGCTGTATCAAAGGCCTGAACAGCATGGCCCTTGCATTGCCCGTCTTCTCACAAGACCCGCTGGATGCGGGTTTTGTGCAAGACCCGTATCCCGCCTATGACCGAATGCGCGCGCTGGGGCCGCTGATATACTGGCAGGATTACAACCTGCCTTGTGCAGTCAGCTTTGCTGCCGCGAACGCCATTCTGCGCGACCGCCGGTTCGGGCGTATGCCGCTGGACCCGCCAGAAATACCCCCGCATCTGGCCCCCTTCTACGCAGTCGAGGCGCATTCCATGCTGGAGCTGGAGCCGCCGCGCCACACGCGGTTGCGCAGCCTTGTTTTGCGCGCTTTCACTTCACGTCGGATCGCGGCACTCGGCCCTGAGATAGACGCGCTGTCGCATGAATTGATTGACACTTTGCCCGATGGCCCGGTTGATCTGCTGACCCAGTTCGCCCAGCCCTTGCCCGTCACGATTATCGCGCGCTTGCTGGGCGTGCCGGAAACACTGGCCCCCGACCTGCTGCGCTGGTCCAATGCGATGGTCTGCATGTATCAGGCGGGCCGCACCCGTGCGGATGAGGACCGCGCCATTGCGGCCACCACGGAATTTGTCGATTTCATGCGTGGCTATATTGCGGCACGCCGCCAAACCCCGCGCGATGATCTGATAACCCATCTGATCGCGGTCGAGGAAGAGGGCGACCGCCTGACCACGGATGAGATGATCTCGACCTGCATTCTGCTGCTGAATGCGGGGCATGAGGCGACAGTCCACAGCATCGGCAACGCCACCAAGACCCTGTTGCAAACCGGTCATTACGGGAAGACCCCCATTTCAGATGCGCTGATAGAGGAAACTTTGCGCTTCGATCCGCCGCTGCATCTGTTCACCCGCTGGGCCTATGAAGATATCGAGGTGGTGGGCCGCACCCTTCCCAAAGGCACACAGATTGCCTGTCTGCTGGGAGCCGCGAACCGGTGCCCCAAACATTGGGACGCGCCCGCCAAATTCGACCCCAACCGCAGCGCAAAGGCGAATCTGGCCTTTGGGGCGGGGCTGCATTTCTGCCTTGGCGCGCCGCTCGCACGGCTGGAACTGGTGCATGCCCTGCGCGCGCTTGTGTCGCGCCTGCCCGGTTTGAAACTGGTGCAGCCCCCGATTTATGCCGATATTTACCATTTTCACGGCCTGAAATCTCTGATCGTGGCCGCCAAATAACCCCTTCCCCTTGCACCTGCGCGGGATATGTTTCACATCTGGCACCGAGAGGCCCGACAGGGCGTAAGGACATAAATTCAGGCGGGACGTGACAGCATGACGGCATCAGAAAAGCCAACCGAAGAAATTTCGGTCCGCGATGTGTTCGGGGTCGACTCGGACATGAAGGTAAAGGCATTCGCCGAAGCGACCGACCGCGTGCCGGCCCTTGACCCAACCTACAAGTTTGACCCCGACACCACCCTCGCGATTCTGGCAGGCTTTGCCTATAATCGGAGGGTGATGATTCAGGGGTATCACGGTACAGGCAAATCCACCCATATCGAACAGGTGGCCGCGCGGCTGAACTGGCCTGCGGTGCGGGTGAACCTCGACAGCCACATCTCGCGCATCGACATGATCGGCAAGGATGCGATCAAGCTGCGCGACGGCGCACAAGTGACCGAGTTTCAGGAAGGCATCCTGCCTTGGGCGCTGCGCAACCCTGTGGCGATTGTGTTTGACGAATATGATGCAGGCCGCCCGGATGTGATGTTCGTCATCCAGCGCGTGCTGGAACATGATGGCAAGCTGACCCTGCTGGACCAGAACGAAATCATAACTCCGCACCCGTCTTTCCGGCTGTTCGCAACGGCCAACACAGTGGGCCTTGGGGATACAACGGGTCTGTATCACGGCGTGCAACAGATCAATCAGGCGCAGATGGACCGCTGGTCGCTGGTGGCCACGCTGAATTACCTGAGCCATGATGCGGAAACCGCCATCGTCCTGTCCAAAAGCCCCGCCTATAACACGGCCAAAGGGCGGCAAGAGATCAGCCAGATGGTCACCGTGGCTGATATGACCCGCACAGCCTTTATGAATGGCGATCTGTCCACCGTCATGTCACCCCGGACGGTCATCAACTGGGCCGAGAATGCGCGCATTTTCCGCTCGGTCGGCTATGCGTTCCGGCTGTCTTTCCTGAACAAATGCGATGAGCTGGAACGCCAGACAGTAGCCGAATTCTACCAGCGCTGCTTTGACGAGGAATTGCCGGAATCCGCCGTCAGCATGTCACTGGGCTAACCCGCTTTTGCAAATCCGACAGGCCTGATCCGGCACCGCTGGGTCAGGCGACCTGCACGCTTGCGAAGACCAGAATCGCAGTGAGTGCATAGCCGATCAGCATAACCAGCCCGTCACGCATCAGTATCCCTGCCGCAAAAACGCCGATTGCAACTGCGGCGATTGAGATGACAAAGGGCAAAAACTCCATCAGGGGCGTGGTCACGGCGATGGCCAGACAGGTCAGAAGGGCCGCATAATTCCAGGGCCGTTTGGCCAGCCAAGCCATGCGCGGCTTCATCATCCGGTCCAGCCAGCCCACAGGTTTGCGCAGAACCCTGACCGATTTCGTCATTTTATCCTTTGATATGCCGCGTTTGCCGATGGTCTGCGGCACCCACAACGTATTGCGGCCCATCAACATCTGAACGACGATCAATCCGACGATCAGCCCCGTGATTGTGGGCACACCGGGAATGCCTGAAATCGGGGTGGCGGTAATCATCGCCGGAACCAGCAGGATCGGGGCCAGTGACCGGTCCCCAAACCCTTCAAGGATCTGGTTGATGGTCACGTGCTCCGCATCTCCGGCATCTTCAAGCGTATCGAGAATTTCACTCAGGCTCGGGTCGTCATTGCTTGTGGACATGGGCACCTCTGAACAACTAACGCCGGAAATGCGCTATTGGTCCGTAAGGCAGCGAAAAAAACTGCGTCACGCTGCGCGCCTAGCTGACACGTTTCCGACATAAGGCACTTTTCTTGCAACGAAATCCGTCCTGCTGCGTTATGTGCGAATATCAGACAGGAGTGACTAAAATGACCATTCTTCGCAGAACCCTGCCAGTGCTGGGTATATTGGTGCTCGCTGCTTGCAACACAGTAGAAGGCGCAGGTCGGGACATGACCAGCGCGGGTGTTGCCATTCAGCAAGAGTCGCGCGCGGCGCGTCAGTAACGCTCTTGGCACGACCGGAAAGCAATCGATCAAACCAAGACGATGACCTTTCCTCTATCAAAGGGGCGCGCAGGACGCGCCCCTTTGATTTTCATTTAGTCTCGTAGGTTTAGCCGCGTGCCGCCATTGTGGCGCGGGTCCACCAATCCAGCTCGTCCAGCATCGAGTCCGCCGAACCCCCGATAGAGCCTTCAATCGACTCGATCGGCTTTGGATCACCGCCCAACGGGTGGACGCTGAAGAAATCGCTGCCACCAATATGCACAGCGGACCGGGTCGAGGCCATCTGCAACTCGATCCCGATGCTGCGCAGGTGTTCAGCGGCGCGTGTCCCACCGACCGAGCCGTAGCTGACAATCCCAAACGCCTTTTGGTTCCATTCGACATAGGCCTGATCGAGCGCGTTTTTCAGCGCGCCCGTGATCGAGCGGTTATATTCGGGGGTCACAAAAATATACCCGTCAAAACGTGCAATCGCAGCCTGCCACGCAAGTGCGGCACTGCTTTCCGAAGGCGCCCATGCGTTCGACGCAACCTCGTTGAACAAGGGCAGATCAAAGGATTTCAGATCGACCAGTTCAACATCCCAATCAGCGCGAGCTTTCGCGCGGTTCAGAATCCAGTCAGCAGGGGTGTTGCCAAAACGCGAGTCGCGCGTTGTCCCCAGAATAATGGCGATACGTGGTTTCACAGACATGATGCAGTCTCCTATGCGTTAATCTGCCACACATCTGCGCTTTGCCCGGTGGGATGAAAACACCCGAATACCGCACAGGCTATGTGCGCGCGGCAGCACAATCAGCGGCGCGCTGCAAAATTCACTGTTCTTGATCTTGCCGCTGGGCCTTGCGAAATTCGCGCCGCGCGGACATGGTTTGCGCCAGATCACGGCACACAGGCAAACCGAACCGAGACACCACAAGGAACACAGACATGACCGACACTGATGACGCTGCCCGCCACCGCGAGAAAATGAAGAAAATCAAGGCCGCGCGGGACAAGATGATGGCGACCAAGACCGATGAGAAAGGTCTGATCGTGGTGCATACGGGTGCGGGCAAAGGCAAGTCATCGTCGGGCTTTGGCATGATTATGCGCTGCATCGCCCATGAAATGCCCTGCGCCGTGGTTCAGTTCATCAAGGGCAACTGGGTCACCGGAGAGCGTGAATTTCTGCGCCGGAATTTTGCAGAGCAGTGCAAATTCGTCGTCTCGGGCGAGGGGTTCACATGGGACACGCAAGACCGCGACCGCGACATCGCAGCGGCCCGCGCAGGCTGGGAACAAGCCAAGGCGCTGATCCTTGACCCTGAAATCCGCATGGTGCTGCTGGATGAAATCAACATCGCCCTGCGCTATGACTATTTGCCGATTTCCGAGGTGGTTGATTTTCTGCGTGATGAAAAACCGCACATGACCCATGTGGTCCTGACCGGACGCAATGCCAAACCAGAGTTGATTGAACTGGCCGATCTGGTCACGGAGATGACGCTGGTCAAGCATCCGTTCCGCGACGGGATCAAGGCGCAGAAAGGCGTCGAGTTCTGAACCCGCGCCACTGGGGCCGCCCCTTCAGGTTGCGCGACACCCGCAAGCGGCGCTCTGGTCCACGATTGGGCGGCGCGGCGTAGTGTCATGGCTTGCTGTCCGGTCGACGTTTCGGTATTCATTAATAAAATACACATAAACTTTAGTATGTGTGAATATTAATGTAAGAAAGGCTTAACAAAAGCCATGTCGATCCGCCTGTTCAAAACCCTGATTGCCGTTGCTGACCACAAGACATTCGGGGAAGCGGCGGATGCTGTCTTCATCACCCATGCCGCTGTCAGCCAGCAGATGCGTGCCCTTGAAGAAGACCTTGGGCTGGTCCTGTTCGACCGCAGCCGCCGCACGCCGACATTGTCGCCCATCGGGCGCAGCGTCGTTGCGCGGGCGCGCAAGATTGTGCACGATTACGAAAACCTTGTTCCTTCCGTGCTGGGCGATGACGGGTTTCAGGGCGAGTTGGCACTGGGCGCAGTGCCCACCACCCTGACCGGACTGACCCCGATGGCGATGTCGATTTTGCGCCGCAAGCACGCGGGCTTGCGCCTGCGCATTCATCCCGCGCTGACAGGGGCCTTGCTCAGCGGGATCGACCGCGGGCAACTGGATGTGGCGCTGGTCAGCAAGCCGATCATCCTGCCTATTGGAATGCGGTTTCTCAACATCGCCGAAGAGCGGTTGCATCTGGTCACATCTGCCGAAATTCCCGAAACAGACCCGATCCAGATTTTGCAAAAGCACCCGTTCATCCGCTTCAACCGCGACGCCGTGGTCGGCACATTGATCGAGACATGGCTTCAGAACAAAGCTGTCCGCGTGTCTGAAACGATGGAGCTGGAAAACCTCGAATCGATTTCCAGCATGGTCCATGCCAATCTGGGCGTGTCGATTGTTCCTGCGCCCTGCGTGGCCAATCCCGGTGCCCTGCCCCTGCGCTGGCTTCCCTTGGGCGAGGATGCACCCCAGCGCATCGTCGGGCTGGCTTTTCACAAGGATAACCCGAAAATTCGCGTGATCGAAGAGATTCACAAGGCATTTGTCAGCGCCGTTGAAACCGCCCGCCCGCTGCCTGACCTGACGGCGCCATGAGTTGGCACGACATAGCCTTTATTGTTGCCGGGGCACTGGCGGGCGGGTTCATCAACGGGCTGGCGGGCACTGGAACCGCCCTGTTCGCGCTGGGGTTTTTGATGGTCGCGCTGGACCCCGTCAGCGCGGTGGGTGTGGTCACGCTGATGTCTGTGGTGACTGGCATTCAAGGGCTTTGGGAAGTGCGCCACGCCTTGCGCCAGAATGTGGCGCGGCTGATGCGGTTCATCCTGCCGGGGCTGGCGGGCGTGCCGGTCGGGGTTACGCTGCTGACGGTCATCAATGCTGATATGCTAAAGCTGCTGATCGCCACCTTGCTGATCGTCTATGGCGGTTTTTTCAGCCTGCGAAAAAACCTTCCAAAATTCGAGCGCCGCACCCCGGTTCTGGACAGCATGATGGGCTTCTCGGGTGGCTTCCTTGGCGGCATGGCTGGGCTGTCGGGTGCGCTGCTGGTGATCTGGTGTTCCATGCGGCCATGGCCGAAGGCAGAAACCCGCGCGGTGCTGCAACCGTTCAATGTCAGCATTCTGGGTGCGACCACGGCCATGCTGTGGTGGCGCGGCGTCTATACCCAGACCACGATGACCGCATTTCTGATCGCGTTGCCCGCGTCGTTTCTGGCGGTGCAAGCGGGGTTATGGGCGTTCCGGCGCACCAGCGACACGGCTTTCCGGCGGCTGCTGATCGGGCTGTCGCTTGTGCTGGGTCTGGGCACTTTGGCGAATGTGCTGTGGTAGGGTTGTGACCGCGTTTCAGGCGCTTTCGGCCACATGCACCCGCACGCGGTGCACGGAGTTATTGGCAAACCCGCCAAGGTTTTGCGCCGCACTCAAGGGCTGGTGATTGCCTTCGGCATCAGTGGCGCGGCAGGCCAGTTCATGCAGGCCCGGTGTGGCCGCCCAATCAATCTGCCAACCCGTCCACGCGTAGCGGCCCGCGCGGCCAGTCAGCACGGCATCGTGCCAATCGCCGTTCAGCAGCACCTCGACCCGCTCAATTGGCACGCCGCCCCCGGACCATGCTCGCCCCGACAACGTGACACGCCCTGCCGGCAACCAGCGGTCGCGCGTGAACCAGTCCGGCACACCGGGCGGCTTCATCAGTGATCTGACATGAATGCGGGTGACAGGTTGGCCCGGATCGCCCTCATAGGCGCGGAAGCGATAGGTTTCGACCTGTTGAAAGCCCTGAAAGCGGTGCTCCAACGCCTCGATCTTCGTCAGCCACTTGACCGAGGCCATGCCATACCACCCCGGCACGATCAGGCGCAGCGGTGCGCCATGCTGCGGCAACAGCGGCGCGCCATTCATGCCCCAGACCAGCATGACATCCAGTTCCGCCACGTCCTGCGGGGTAAGGCTGCGACCAAAGGCATGGGCGACCCCTTTGTCATAGCCGAAATCCGCACCGATAAAGGCGAAATCCTGCACGCTGTCGCGCGGTTTTGCGCGGGCGATCAAGGAGGCAAGCGGCGTGCCTGTCCATTCCGATGTGCCAACGGCCTCGTACATCCAGGGCATCGACAAGGGGCGCGGGTCCATGCCTGCGCGGCCATTGCCCGCACATTCCAGCGTCACCGGTTGTGTGACCTGCGGCTGGGCCTTAATCTCGTCCATGCTCAGGGCGAAAGGCGCGTCAAACGCGCCCGCAAATTCCAGCACATGATCGGGTGCTGACAGCATCGGCACATCAAAATGGGTCAGCAGGTAATGCGTGCCTGTGGGCGTAATGTCACAGTCCAGCGTTTCCAGAAGTGCGCCGGAATTGCGGTTTGCAAGGCCCACTTCTTCGCGGGTGAATTCAGGCACGCTATTGCGCGTGGCACCCGGTGCAAAGGGGCTGTCTGTCATGTCAGATTACCTCATCCGATCGGTCATCGCTTTCGCCATAGCGCTTGAGGATCGCAGGTTTCGTGCCCTCATAAACGCGCGCAATATTTTCACTGATCTTGGCATTTTCACGCTCGAACAGACAATCGCCATTCATGTCGGACGCCACGATAAACGGCCCCATTTTGTTGCAACGGATGACCCACATGGCTTGCGCAAGGCCAAGTTCCTCGTTCCAGTGCACGGCCTCGACCTTTTCCACGCCGCGCCCCAGAAGCGCGCCGGTGCCATAGCCCACGGTGGACAGATACACCGCGCCATTGGGCACGAAATATTCCTTATAATCCTTCGAGGTCATGCCACCTTTGCCGATAATCAGCCTTGCACCGGTCTTTGCCATCCATTCCGGCAGCCATTTGGCAAAGCGGAAAGAGGCGGTCGCGGTGACCGCGCCCATATCGAATGACCCGTCTGCATTGATCCGCGCGGCGGGCGAGCAGTGGAAATTCGCCGCACTCTCGGACGGCAACTCCATCGGGATATTCGCCTGCTGTTCCAGTGCGCGCATATAGACGCCTTCGCGCGCCGTATACATCAGGCCGTCCAGATAGACGATATCGCCCAGCTTCAGTTCGGCAATCGCCTCAGCCGTCGGGGTGGTGGACAGGCGTATTTCGCGCACACTCATTCTGCGGCCTCCTGTGCGGGTTCCCAATCGACAGTTTCGCGGCGCTGATAGGGGGTGAACCAATCCGGGTCAGTGCGGTATTCAACCCGCCCATCAGGCCAGAGCCGCGCCACAGCGCGCCGCGACGACAGGCAAAACGCGTGCACAGACATGGGCATACCGCCGGTATGGCAATACCCCACTTCGATATTGCAATCGATCACCATGTTCTTGCCAACAAACCCCATCGCACCCATGCCGATGGAATTGCCCAGCTCCTTGAACTCGTCTTCCATTTCAGCGATTCGCGGGTCGGAATTGCGGCTGCCCACAGTGCGCAGCACGGATGCGCGCTTGCCAAGGGTCATGCAGGTGTCTTTCGACCCGCCCAAGCCAATGCCGATGATCGCAGGCTGGCAAGCCAGCCCGCGCTTGCCGAATGCCATCAGACTGTCGAGGTAGAAGCGCTTGATCCCCTGCACCCCGTCAGACGGAAACAACATGCGGTAATCGGTGCCAAACAGCCCGCCCTTGTGAACCGTAATCAGGTCGATCCAGTCGCCCGCCGGTTCAAACCCGTATTCGATTTCAGGCGCGCCGATGCCGACATTGTTGTTATGATCGGTGCGCCAAAGCGGGTGCACACGGTTGGGGCGCAACGGTACGCCATTGGTGGCGCTGGCGGTGGCGCGGCGCAAAGCGCCCTCAAGTGCCACCATGCCGCCTTGAACCTGCGCATCATTGCCCATTTTCACGAACCAGCGCGGCACGCCGGTATCGCCACACATGGCGCGGCGGTCCTCTTTCGCAGCCTCGTAATTGTCGAGCATCGCTTTGAGGACAAAAGATGACAGGTCGCCATCCTCGGTTTTTGCCGCTTCTTGCAGCCCGTCGAGATAGTCCTGCGGGATCTCGATGGCGGCCTTGTCCATCAACGTCTCGGCGGTGGTCTGGATCAGGTCGAGGGGGATCATCTGCGCCTCCGTCATTGTGCGGCAACCAGCGTTTCGGGGGAACCGTCCGGCAAGACCGTCTCGCCCGGTCGCACGATGGTGAATTGCACCGGCTCTCGCGTCACTTCGACAGGGCCGGTTTTGGCTTGGGCGACCGTGAAATAGCTGTCTTCCATCGCGCCGGGGTCTGGGTAGTCTTCTCGGTAATGCGCGCCGCGCGAATTGTCGCGCGCAAGGGCGGCTTTGGCGATCACTTCAGAGATGTCGCAGAGCGAGCGCAGGTTCAGCCAGTCATGCCATGTCAGGTTGAAGGCCAGATTATCCGGCGCGACCCCCACATCCATCAGCGCGTCAGACACTTGCGCGATGCCGCTTAGCCCACGCTGCAACCCCGCTTCATGGCGCATGACGCCGACCTCGTCCCACATCACCTCTTGCAACTGCTGCCGCAATGGCAGAACCAGTTCCGGCGCGCGGGTCAGCGGGTGGCAGGCGCGGGCCAGCTCTGCCTCCAGCACGGCCTCGTCCGCGTCGCGCAGGGCGCCCATGTTGCGGATATCCATCCCCATAACATCACCCGCAATGCCGCCGTAAACAGTGGAGTTCGCCACCCCATTGCCGCCCAGCCGGTTAGAGCCGTGTGCGCCACCTGCATCTTCGCCCGCGACATAAAGCCCCTCCATCGCCGTGCGCGTGTCCACATCGACCACCACGCCGCCCATGAAGTAATGCGCGGTTGGCACCACCTCGACCTTGCCGCCCGCCAGATCAAAGCCGCAATCGGCGCAGCGCTCGACCATGCCTTTGAACTTTTTGGCCACGAAGTCGGGACCAAGATGGGCCATGGAAATGAACACCCCCTCCTGTTCGGGATTGTTGTTCTTGCGCATCTCGGAATAGATGCCGCGGCTGACCACATCGCGCGTGGCGCGTTCGCCCTTGGCGTCATAGTCGAACATGAAGCGTTGGCCCGAATGGTTGACCAACTGCCCACCCGCCCCGCGCAACCCCTCTTCCAGAACGGTGCCGGTCATGCGGGTATGGTCGCCCGCCAGCAGGCCTGTGGGGTGAAATTGCACCATTTCCATATCGCGCAGGGGCAGGCCCGCGCGCAGTGCCATCGCCAGCCCGTCCATCGTCTTGTCGCCGCTGGGGGTATGGTATTTGTACATGGTGGGACCGCCGCCCGTGGCCATCAGCACGGTTTTCGCGCGGACAAACCGAAAGCGCCCTGTGCGCATGTCGATCATCAGCACACCCGCCAAGGCGCTGCCGTCCTTGGTAGGGATCAGGCCGATGGCGCGGTGTTCTTGCAATTTCTCGACCGGACGGGACAAGACCTGTTCCATCAGCCGGTTGATGATCTCGATGCCGGTCAAATCGCCCTTGTGAACGGTCCGATCCGCTGTCTGGCCCGCAAACGCTTTCTGGTGCAGTGTTCCATCGGCGTTGCGGTCGAAGAAGCAGCCGATCTCATTCTCCAACTCGCGGATGCGGACCACGGCCTGTTCGCATAACCGCCACGCCATATCCTGATTGGGCAACCATTTGCCGCCCTGCACAGTGTCCATGAAATGCCGCTCGACGCTGTCGCCGCCGCCCACCGCCACATTATAGCCGCCCTGCACCATGCGCGTGCAGCCGCATTTGCCGATCAGGCCCTTGACGGCGATGGTCACTTTCGTGCCTTCGGGCGCGGTTTGCAGCGCGTGCAATGCCGCAAACAACCCCGCCCCGCCTGTGCCAAGGATCAGAATGTCAGTGTCGTGCCGGTCGATATCTTTTACAGTGAACATGTCAGATTGCCTGCATCAGGAAAATAATGGAAATGAAGAACGCGCCAGCGGTAGCAGCAGCGGCCCATGTTTTTTGCGAAGGCGACCACGGCAGCCACTCCAGCGCCATCAGTCGCAGGCCGCCGAACATGTGAACGGCCAACAGGAAAACCAGCCCCGTTTCCGCCAGTTTGACAAGGAACAGGTCGGACAGCGTCAGGAAGGCGTCAAGCTGTGCAGCGTTGTTCAGCGCCAGCGACAACACCCAGAAATGAAACGGCAAAAACAGCGCCAGCCCGATGCCCGAGATACGGTGCAAGATATAGGCCAACCAAAGCGGATGGGCGCGCGCCACTGCTTTCATGACATCCCCCCTGCCGTGACCGCCCAGACCGCATTCGCGCCAAGCCCCAAAAGCCCAAGGCCGATGATCCAAGCTGTGAAGGTCAGTGTGCGCCCCCGCAGCCCTGCCCATTCCGCCAAGACCACACGCAGCCCAAGCGCCGCATGCAGCGCCACGGCCACCACGAACATGCCGTAGAACAGGAACCAGAACACCGAACCTTGCGTTCGGCCCAGAATTTCCGCCGCCGTCAGCCCGCCCTGAATGGCGTAAATCATCACGCCCAGATGCACCAACACGAACGGGGCCATAACCAGCGCACTCAGCCGTTGCGCCATATACAGGTGAAAGGGTGTCATTTTGCTCTCCCCCTGAAAAAGCGCTGTGTCGTCGCGCGTTTCAATCCGGCAATGGCGGACAACGGGTCCAGTCCGTTGGGGCAATAGGCCGTGCAAGACCCCATAGAGTGGCACGAATGACACCCGCCCTTGCCAGACACCGCGTCAAGGATCGCGTCCTTATCCGCATCTTTGCCGTCATTATACAGTGTCCATGCGCGCTGTAATGCAGCCGGACCAAGATAATCGGAATCCCCCGCCACCGTGTCGCAGGCTGAATAGCAAATCGAGCAGTTTATGCACTCGATCCCCAGACTGGCCTCTTTGCGCTGTGCCTGTTCAGGGTCGATTTCAGCAATCGCATCATCGCGGCTTAGGGTGGGGTGGTGGCGCCCCTCGGCGGCGACCCATTTGTCAAAGAACGGGTCCATATCGGCGGCCAGATCCTTGATGACAGGCAGATTGCGCAAAGGTCCAACCTCGATCTTGCCGCCCTTCAGCACTTTGTTGACATGGGTGCGGCAGGTCCAGCGGGGCACGCCATTCACCATCATGGCGCAAGACCCGCACATGCCGACACGACAGGCAAACCGGTAGGTTAGGGTCGGATCAACATTCTGCTGAATCCATGACACCACGTCCAGCACGGTCTGACTCTCGAAGGCGGGCACCTCGAATTCCTGCGGATACTGGGGCGTTGCTGGCCCGCCGCGCTGCACGGTTACGATTATGCTTTCTCGGTCTGACACGTTTACTTTCCATCCTGCGGGCAGTTTGTGAGATTCTAGATGTATTCATCTGCTAACTTAAAGGAAAAAATATTTAGGCTTTGTGTAAGTAAAAATTAACAAAAGCCACAATATTGCCTAAAGCGCTGCTTTTCCCCTACAAATCCCACGCATCCTTGTTCAGCCAACACAAGCACATTCGGTTATTTTTATCAATGTCGAAAAAATAACTTGAATTTTTTTCACGCTAACTGAATGATGGCCGCAGGAGGACCATTCTTGCGAGATCATCAGACAAATCAGGGGGCGCATGCCCTAGTGCATGCCCTGCAAGGCGCAGGCGTGCGCTGCATTTTTTCCTTATCCGGCAATCAAATCATGCCTGTTTATGATGCGCTTCTGGACAGCGGCATCCGGCTGGTTCATGTCCGGCACGAAGCCGCCGCTGTTTACATGGCCGAAGCCTATGCGCAGTTGACGGGCGAGATCGGCGTCGCGCTTGTGACCGCGGGCGCGGGATTTGGCAACGCTTTGGGCGCGCTGATTTCTGCACGCGCCTCTGAAACACCGGTGCTGCTGCTCAGTGGGGATTCCCCGCGCAATCAAGATGGTATGGGCGCGTTTCAGGAAATGGATCAGGTTGCAATGGCGCAGCCCGTCACCAAGCTTGCACGGCGCGCCAGCACTGCCGACCGGCTGCCCTCGGAACTGGCGACAGCCATTACCACTGCGCTGTCTGGCAGGCCCGGACCTGTGCATCTGGCATTGCCCGCCGATGTGCTGACCGCCCCGTTGACCGCGCCAGCGCCCAGCGCCCCTGCGCTGACCTATAGCGAGCAGGCATTGACCAATGCGGATACTGAAGGGCTTGTAACATTCTTGAATGGCGCGGCGCGCCCGCTTGTGCTGACCGGCCCTGCGCTTGCGCGCACGCGGACAGGTGACGCGCTGGCACAGCTTCAATCGGCGCTGAATGTGCCTGTTATCTGCATGGAAAGCCCCCGCGGCTTGCGCGACCCCTCGCTGGGTGCGTTGATTGACCTGACGCGCACAGCGGATCGTATCTTGCTTCTGGGCAAATCGGCTGATTTCACAACAGGGTTTCTGGGCAAGGACATGGGCACGCCAGACGCACGCTTCGCAGTGGTTGACCCAGAAGCCCCCGAGATTGAGCGCGCGCGTGCTCGCATTGGCGGAAAGCTTGATATTGCCTGTCAGGGCGACGCGCTGCCTGCCTTGCGAAAACTGATCGCGCAGGCCGCCGACGTGCCTGACCGGGCCGATTGGCTTGCACATTCGGCGCAGGCATTGGCCCTGCGGGCTGAGGTGCCATTGGCGGCGGCCTCTGGTCCCGATACGCTGCACGCCGCGCATGTGGGCGCGGCTGTCGCGGCGCAACTGGCCAAATCGCCGGGCGCGGTGCTGGTGGTCGACGGGGGCGAGTTCGGACAATGGATGCAGGCCATTCATCATGACGGCCCGCGCGTGATAAACGGCGTGTCAGGCGCAATCGGTGCCGCACCCGCCTATGCGATTGCGGCCAGCATAGCTTGCCCCGATGTGCCTGTCATCACCGCAATGGGCGATGGCACAGCCGGGTTCCTGCTGGCTGAATACGAAACCGCAGCGCGCGAGGAGGCGCGCTTTGTGGCGGTGATCGGCAATGACCATATCTGGAATGCCGAGCACCAGATCCAGATCCGCGAATTTGGCCCAGACCGCACCTATGGTTGCGCGCTCTCGCCAATGGCGCGCTATGATCTGGCCGCGCAGGCTCTTGGTGGCTTCGGGGTTTTTGTGAACACAAACAGCACAGCGGCCTTGGCCGAAGCGCTGGACCATGCACAGAAATCCAGAAAACCCGCCTGTGTGAATGTGCGCATCTGCCCGGCACCGGCCCCGGTCGTGCAGGGCAACACCCCGCCCGCAGGGGCGGCGCACTAACCCTGCACATCTCTGCAACGAAAGGAGATCACTTCGCCTGTTACCAGCCAGCCCTGACACCGGGCAGCAACCGTGACTTTCGGCGCAAGCCGCAGTCATTCTTAACTTGGGAGGAGTTAACATGAAGACCACTTTGATCGCACTCGGCATGGGCGTATCGGCCGCTGCCTTGGCCGCACCTGCTGCCGCAGAATACCCCACACGCACGATCCAGATGATTATTCCATTTGGCCCCGGCGGCGCGACTGACCTGTCGGCGCGCGCCCTGTCCACACCGCTGTCGCAGATTGTGCCGCAATCCATTGTGCTGACAAATCGCGCGGGCGCGGGCGGTGCAACCGGTTCAGTCGCTGTGCGCGATGCCGATGGCGATGGCTACACGTTGCTTCTTGCGCGCGTCGGGTCGCACACGGTGAACCCCGCCATGAACCCGAACCTGCCTTACACGCTGGATGAATTCCGCTTCGTGGGGATCTATGAGATCAACCCCGTTGCCTGTGTCGTCAACAGCAATTCGGATTTCCACAGCATTGATGACCTGATCGACGCGGTCAATGACCGCCCCGGCGAAATCCTTTTCAGTTCGTCCGGGGTTGGGTCACTGCCCCATTTCGGCGCGCTGATGGTGCTGGATGCGTTCGATGTGTCCGATCTGGATGAAAACGTCATTCACATTCCGACCGAAGGCGATGGTCAGGCGCTGACCGCCGTTTTGCAGGGCACGTCCGACTTTTATTGCGGCAGCACCTCGCCTGCGGCACCGTTCATCAACAGTGGGCAAATGCGCCCGCTCATGGTGACATCGGCCGAGCGTCTGGATGGGTTTGACGCCCCCACAGTCGAGGAGATCGGCAAGCCGGAACTGGCCGCACTTGTTGGCTGGACGGGCCTTGCTGGCCCTGCAAGCCTGACCGATGAGGCGACCGAGAAATGGGGGGAATGGCTGGCCGAAGCCACCCAAGACGAAGATTTCCAGCGCTTCATGACGTCCGGCGGGTCCATCGTGCAAGTGATGTCGCCCGATGAAACGATGGAATTCGTCAACAGCGCCTATGAAAGCTTCCGTCGTCTGGTTGTCGAGCTTGATCTGGAAATCGACTGACGCTTGCGGCCTGTTGGCAATGACCAACGCCCCTCACAAACGCCTGCCGCTTGTGAGGGGCATTCGCAGTCCATGCTGCACATCTGGCGGGACGCCACGCTACCGCCGGCGTTGAAACGGAGATCACATGCTCTCGCGACGCGATGAATTCCTGACCGGACTCTGTGTCATGGCACTTGGCGCATTGGTGCTTTGGTGGATCATTCCGACCTATATTACCACGCCACGGCGCGTGCCGATTTTGGCACTGTCGCCTGCGTTCTGGCCAAGGATCATTGCCTGGACGATTTTGGGCTGCGGTCTGATTTTGGTGCTGCGCGCGGCCTTGGCCCCGGCCCCGCCTGATGCTGTGGCCGATGATCTGTCCGTATCGCGCCCCGAGGGGCTGCGTTTGCTGGCGCTTGGCGCCATTCTGATTGGCATCTTTTTCGCACTGCCGGTTGTCGGCATGGTCTGGGTCTGCATGATTGCCTATGCACTGATGGTGTTGCTGAGCGGGGGCAAAAATCTGGGCTGGGGCATGATTATCGCAATCTTGCTGCCGCTGCTGTTGTATCTGTTTTTCACCAAGGTCGCCGGGGTTGCCATACCTCAGGGCCAGATTGTGAGGCTGCCGTGACCTTTCTCGAAGCACTCAGCGCGGGCTTTATCATGGTCGCGCAATGGGAAAGCATCTTCTTTCTGGCGATAGGTGTGACCATCGGGGTCGTGGCAGGGGCCATCCCCGGCATGTCAGCGACAATGGCTGTGGCCCTGACCTTGCCCTTCACCTTTGCGCTGCAACCGATCTTTGGCATTTTGCTGTTGCTGGGGGTCTATAAGGGCGGCATCTTCGGCGGGTCCATTCCGGCCATCCTGATCAAGACACCGGGCACGCCCGCGTCGTCGGCGACCGCGCTGGATGGCTACCCAATGGCCGAACAGGGCCGCGCGGGCGAAGCGTTGAGCATGTCGCTTTATGCGTCCTGCATTGCCGATTTGATCTCGAACCTTGCGCTGATTGTCTTTGCTGCGTGGCTGGCCTCTTTCGCACTGAATTTCGGCCCGCCCGAGATGTTTACACTGATTGTATTCTCGCTGACGATCATCGCCGGTGTGTCTGGCGACAGTCTGGTCAAGGGGATTGTCGCGGCCTCGCTCGGTCTGCTTCTGGCGACGGTCGGCCTTGATCTGATCGCAGGGTCGGAACGGCTGACCTTCGGGTCGGTCGATATGCGCGGGGGGCTGAATTTCATCGCCGTGCTGATCGGGCTGTTCGCCCTGCCTGAAATCATCGCCTATATGCGCAAATCCGCATCTGCGGATCACCGCGTGCGCGGCATGGGCTACTCAAAACTGAAAATGGTGGATTTCCGGCGCTCGCTGAAATCTATCTTTCGGGGCAGCGCCATTGGTGTGTTTCTGGGCGCTATTCCCGGCATCGGGGCTGCGCCCTCTGCGTTCCTGTCCTATTCCGAGGCCCGCCGCGCATCGCCCAACCGTGACAATTTCGGCAAGGGCGAAGTCGAAGGCGTCGCCGCAGCAGAGGCGGGCAATAACGGGGTGGCGGGTGCCACATTGATTCCGCTGTTGTCGCTGGGCATTCCGGGTGATGTGATAACGGCCATCATCATCGGCGCGTTCATGGTGCATAACCTGACGCCGGGGCCGCTTTTGTTCGTGAACAATGCCGACCTTGTCTATGCGCTGTTCATCGGGTTGATCGCCAGCTCGTTTCTGCTGCTTATCATCGGCTCTGTTGCGATCCGGGCGTTTCGCTATATTGCGGATGTCCCCTCTAACCTGTTGTTTCCGGGTGTGCTGGTGCTGTGCATCTACGGGGTTTATGCGGTCAACAACTCGATCTTTGACGTGGCCGTCATGCTTGTGATGGGGGTCGTGGGCTATATCATGCTGATCCTGCGCTTTCCGGCGGCACCTTTCCTGATCGGGTTCATTCTGGGGCCAATGCTGGAGAACAACTTCCGGCAGGCGCTTTTGATGTCACGCGGCGATCTGAGCATATTCGCGCGCGGGCCAATCACGATTTTGTTCTTGTGCATGACCGTCATCTCGGTTGTTCTGATCATCCGGTCCACTGTCAAAGCGGCGCGTCTGAAGCGCGAGCTTGGGGCTTACGGAGAGAAATCGGCCCCGCAAGGCCCCAAAACCTGAACGCGCACGCATGAATTTTCTGACGACGATTACCCCTGCGGATGCAGCGCTTGTCGCCGCGGTCTTTGTCCTTGGGGGGATGGTCAAGGGCGCTTTGGGGTTTGGCCTGCCGCTGACGACAATGGCGATCCTGCCCTTCTTTGTGCCGGTCGACGCGGCGCTGGCTGTGAATGTGGTGGTCTTGTTCCTGACCAATATCGCGCAATTCCTGCAAATGGGGCAGATGCGCGAAACGGCCACGCGCTTTGCGCCAGTGCTGTGGGGGATCGTGATCGGGGTGCCGCTGGGCACAGCGATGGTGTCGGCCTTTTCGGATGATGTCTTGTTGCTGGCACTCGGAGCGGTTGTGGTGACCTTCTCGGTGCTGTCACTCAGCGCGGTCAATCTTGGGATCAGAGCGTCGCAGGAACGCCCTGCGGGCTGGATCGCGGGCATTCTGGGTGGGATCGTGGGGGCGCTGACAACTGTGGGCGGCCCTTTATTCGTGATGTATCTGGTCGGGTTGCGGGTCGAGCGGCGCGAATTTCTGTCAGCGCTCAGCCTGTTTTTCATTTTGTCGGCGGTTTTGGTGTCGGGGGCGTTTCTGCTGGTTGGCCTTTTTACACCTGAGCGGCTGTTCTTGGCCGCCGTTGCGCTACCTGCTGCGATCGGGGGCATGTGGCTGGGCAATCGGATGGTGGCCTATGTTCCGGCGCATCGCTTCCGGGTATTGGTGCTGGTGGTGCTGGGCTGTCTTGGGGTAAACCTGCTGTGGCGCGGGTTCAGTGGCGGGTAAAGGGCCGATCAGATGGATGTGAAGTCCCTGTATACGTTTATCGCGGTGGTCGATCACGGCAGCTTTGCGCAGGCCGCAGAGGCCCTGGATCTGTCAGCCTCGGCAATAAGTGTGCAGATGCGCGGGCTTGAGGCAGATGTCGACATGCGCCTGTTTGACCGCAGCCGTCGCCCGCCCGTTCTGACGCACGAGGGCCGCGATTTCATCGAGCGCGCCCGCGAAGTCATTGCCATATGGGAAGACCTGTCCCACAGCCTGCGCCGCGACAGCAACGCCGGCAAGCTGCGTATCGGCGCTGTGCATACGGCAGTGTCGACCCTATTGCCGGCGGCATTGCGGCGCTTGCGCGAAAGCCATCCCAATCTGGAAATGCGCCTGACAACAGGGCTTGCGCATGAACTGGACGCGACATTGCGCGCGGGCCTGATAGATGTGGCGCTGACCACGGGCACAACCGAAGTGGCCACCGGTTTCGTGTTCCATACGATCAGCGCCCAACGTCTGGTCGTTCTGGCCCATGCCGGGGCCAAGGGCGCGGATTTTCGGGAATTGTTGCAGCATAATCCCTACGTCCGCTTTTCGCGTCAGGCACGGGTCGGCGAGATGGTGGAGCGCGCGCTGGAACATAACGGCATTCAGGTTCAGACCGTCATGGAAGTGGACACGCAAGACGGGGTTCTGGCCTTGGTGGCGGCGGGTTTGGGGGTTTCGGTCGTGCCCGAGCATCCGAAGCTGCAAAACCCGCAATTCCGCGTCATGCCTTTGGGCGACCCGCCGCCGTTGCGACTGCTGGGCCTGATGTTCGACCCGACATCACCGCGCCGCAGGTTTTGCGACCTGCTTTGCGAGGAGTTGCGCCGCGAAGCAGTGGATATGGGCATGTCCGTGCCACCAGCACCCGAAAGTTGAGCGCCGCGCTTGCGTGGCGCTGCCGTTCCCTGCGCATGTCCGGGGGCGCAGCGGCCGACATCAGGTATCAGTCTGGCATTCGCAGCGCCCCATGCCCCGCCAGATCATCGGCGGCCAGTTCTGCGTTGCCGGGGCCGTAATGGCGCAGGATCACAAGTGTCTCTGTGCTGCTGTCATTGACCACCCGCAATGCATCGGCGGCTTGCGCTGATACGAACACCTCATCCTCGCTCAGATCGCCGAAGCGGATTACTGTTGCGGCGGCGACGGGCAGATCGCCCATGCGCCCGCGCCCCGCAATGACGATGGCACCGTGCGCGTCATCTTCGCGCAATGTGACCTCTGCCCCCGCTGCGACGCGCAATTCTTTGGCACTGAAATAGGGGGAGCGGTAGGTGATCCAGCTTTCTACCCATCCCGCAGCATCGCCCGCAGCGACCGAGCGCGCGGTGCGAATTTTGGGCGAGAAGCGCTTGGCGGCAAAGTTCGGGTCAACATTGTCGTCCCATTCCAGCAGCGACATGAGGAAATCCAGATCGCCGTGATATTGCGCAGGCACGTCTTTCCATAGCAGGTCTTGCGGCACTTCGCGGTTGTTGGACCAGCTTTCCCACATCGAGAACACATCCGACGCAGCCTGCGGCTCGTAGGTGCACAAAGATGGGGGAGCGTGCAGAATACCCGCAGGGACATCCCAGCCGGTGCCCAAGCGCAGCCGGTAAGCGACGGCCAGATCCGTGATGCGGTTATCGCCACCCTCGCCGAAGCGGCGCAGGGCGTCGCGCACCTGATCGCGCGTCACATCCGGGCGCAGGCCGAAATAGGCGATGGGCTGATCGCCCAGATGGTTGTTGACCTCGGGCGGGTAGTAATAGGCTTCGGGTTTGCTGCGCTTGCCCACAAGGGCTGCCTTTTCCTCGGTCTGGTGCAGATGGAAGGGCAAGGGCAGCTGGTTGTCGAAGAACTTGGAATACATCGGCCAGCCGCCATGCGCGTCCCACAGTCGCTGCCCCAGCAGGTCAGCCCCATGATGGGCCACAAACGCATCAAAGGGCAGCAGCCCCCCGTTTTCGCCCAAAACCAGCGACAGCCCTTCATGCGCCGTGGTGCCGGGGCCGTTTTCCGCGCGCACCGCCGATGCAAACCAGCGTTCATCAATCCCGCCGCGCCCTGCGCCGAATGCGAAATAGTCGTCAGGATGCAGGCGAATGCGCCGTCCCGGCGTGCAGAACACGCGCGGCACCCATGCGGGCGCCAGCCGGACAATTCCGCCGTTACATTCAAGGGCCGCGTCCATTGCGCCCGTATCTTCGCGCACGGTGTCATAAATCTCTGTCATCTGTCCTGTACCCTCACTTTATCACACGCCGCCCCCCACGGATGCCGCGCCAGACAAACGCGTCCACGCGGGGATATTTCGCCCAAGGTGGCCCCGCCCCCTCCATCCCCGTAAAGCAGAGGATGGCGGCGATGTCATCGCGCAACCCGTCATGCGGTGCAGGCGAAAAGGGGTCAAAACGTTGGTGGAATCGGCAACTCTCTGCCTTGTGTTGACTGCGTGAGCAGATCAAGGCTTCCGTGGCGCAGAAAAACATCTATCTAGTGCATATGAGTATCACACGCCGTTCCCTTCTTTTGTCCTTGCCTGCGCTGGCGCTGGCTGCACCTGCTTTCGGGCAGGCAATCCCATTGTCCGAGATATCGCGTTATTTTAACGGTTTCTCGAACGCGCAGGGCGATTTCACCCAGATCAACCCGGATGGCAGCATTGCCACTGGTCGCATTTTCATCCGCCGCCCCGGTCGCGTGCGGTTCGAATATGACCCGCCAGAGCAGTCGCTGGTCATGGCGGGCGGCGGACAGGTCGCAATTTTCGATGGCCGGTCCAATCAAGGGCCAAACCAGTACCCGCTTCGGCAGACACCGCTGAATCTGATACTGGAACAGAATGTCGACTTTGAAAACCGGAACATGGTCGTAGGCCACTCGCATGATGGCGACACAACCAGTGTCGTTGCGCAAGACCCGGAGAATCCGCAATACGGCTCTATCCGATTGGTGTTCTCGGCCAATCCGACCGAGTTGCGCCAATGGGTTATCCGCGACGATACGGGCGCTGAAACCACGGTAATCCTGGGCAATATGCAGTTTGGAGGCACCTTGTCCGCGCGGCTGTTCAATATTTCCGCCGAGGCTGACGCCCGCCGCCGCTGATCAGGGGGCCAAAGTGTCAGGGTGGGCCGCCTGTACAGCGTCCAGCGCAAGCATCGCCTTCTCAACCGCGCGTATCCGGGGCATTGGCGTCATGTCCACCCGCCAGCGCCGCGCGTTATAGACCTGCGGCAGCAAACAAATATCCGCCAGCGACACCGTGTTTCCATGACAGAACCGGCCGGTTTTCGGATGGTCCAGCATCTTTTCAACTGCGGCCAATCCGGGGCCGATATGATCGCGCATCCAGCCGTCAAGCGCATGGGTGCCACCTGAGGCGGCAACGGCCTCTTGGGCGACGCGCAGATTGCATACCGGTTGTATTTCCATCGCAACGGCCATCGCCAAGGCCCGAACCCGCGCACGGGCCAGCGCGGGGTCAGGCAGCCATCCAGCGGCATATACCTCATCCAGATATTCCAGTATCGCCAGCGATTGCGTCAGTCGGTGGCTGTCAATTTCCAGCGTGGGAACAATGCCTTGCGGGTTGCGGGCCAGATTTTCAATTGTGGCCTGCTCGTTGGTGCCCAGATCAACCTGCACGCGCTCATATGCCAGCCCCAGCAGGTTCAGCCCGATCCGCACGCGGTATGATGAGGATGACCGCCAATAGTCATATAGCCGGATCATGCCCACACCCCTTTCTGCCCGATCTGTCCACGCTAACCTTGACATAGTTGCAAATGCAACCAATAAGAGGGGGAAAGCGATCACTAATCCACCAAAGGGGGCTGCCATGACACGCCATGATCTGCCGCAGGGGATGGTCCGCGCGCCATCGCATACCGGCCCAAACGAAGGCTATATGCCCGGTTTCGGCAATGACTTTGAGACAGAGGCCCTGCCTGACGCCTTGCCCCAAGGCATGAACAGCCCGCAGAAATGCAATTATGGCCTGTATGGCGAGCAGCTCTCTGGAACGGCCTTTACCGCGCCCAGCCATCAGAACGAACGCACATGGTGCTACCGCATCCGCCCCTCGGTCAAGCATTCGGGGCGCTATACGAAGCTTGAGCTGCCCTATTGGAAATCCGCGCCCTGCATTGACCCCGATGTCATCAGCCTTGGCCAGTATCGCTGGAACCCTGTTCCGCATGGCGACCAAGCGCTGACATGGCTGACCGGTATGCGCACCATGACCACGGCGGGTGATGTGAACACACAGGTGGGCATGGCGACCCATATCTATCTGGTCACCACATCGATGGTGGACGAATACTTCTACTCTGCCGACAGCGAAGTGCTGATCGTCCCGCAAGAGGGGCGTTTGCGCTTTTGCACCGAGTTGGGTGTGATTGATCTGGAGCCGAAGGAAATCGCTATCATCCCGCGCGGGTTGGTCTACCGGGTCGAGGTGCTGGATGGCCCCTGCCGCGGCTTTGTCTGCGAGAATTACGGCCAGAAATTCGAATTGCCGGGCCGTGGTCCGATTGGCGCGAATTGCATGGCGAACCGGCGCGATTTCAAAACTCCTGTGGCCGCGTTTGAAGACCGCGAAACACCGTCTACCCTGACAATCAAATGGTGCGGCCAGTTTCATCAATGCGAGATTGGGCATTCACCGCTGGATGTGGTCGCGTGGCACGGCAATTACGCGCCGGTAAAATACGACCTGCGCACTTATTGCCCGGTGGGCGCGATCCTGTTCGACCACCCGGACCCGTCAATCTTTACAGTTTTGACAGCCCCTTCCGGCGTGCCGGGCACGGCGAATATTGACTTTGTGCTGTTCCGCGAACGCTGGATGGTGGCCGAAAACACCTTCCGCCCGCCGTGGTATCACAAGAACATCATGTCCGAGTTGATGGGCAATATTTACGGCCAGTATGACGCCAAGCCACAAGGCTTTGTTCCCGGCGGCATGTCGCTGCACAACATGATGCTGCCACATGGGCCGGACAAAACCGCCTTCGAGGGCGCGTCAAATGCAGAGCTGAAGGCTGAAAAACTAGACAATACCATGTCGTTTATGTTCGAGACGCGCTTCCCGCAGCATCTGACGCCTTTTGCCGCGAATGAGGCGCCGCTTCAGGATGACTACATCGACTGCTGGGACAGTCTGGAGAAGAAATTTGACGGCACACCGGGGGTCAAGTGACCCCCTGCACGCCTCTCGCATACGCGGTTGGCCCGCGTGACGGTGCTGCCACGTCAGGCCGCTGCCTGCATTTGCGCATCGATCTTGCCAAGATTGCCCAAAACCGCTTGGCGCTGGTCTTTCAGCAGCTTTATTTCGGCGGGCTTGAAGGCATCTTTCGCAATCTCAACCTCGCGCAACGTGTCGTCATAGGTTTCAAGCAGGCGCTTTTCGCCGTCGCGCAGGCCGGGCAACAGGCTTTCTTCATCCGCCGTAATCATGAAGCGTGCGTTCAGCACGATCTTGTGCACGACACTCATGTAAGATCCGTCGGCATCTGGCCGCTCTCCGCGCTCCAGCAAAAGGCCAGCAATGTCATGCGCATGGGTCATATGCGTGCGCTTCAGCTCGGCGCACAATGTGCCAACCTGATCACGTTTGGCAATTTCTGCGGCGTCGTCATAGCCTTTCACGGCATCAATAACAGTCGTGTAAAGGGTCGAGAATGTTTCAATCGGGGTGGGCATGGTGTGCTCCTCGCGGGTGTGGTGTGTATGGTGAACAACCGCGCAAGGCCGGTCCCGGTTCCCTTGCGCACCGCGATGACACAGCGACGGGCTGCACCTTCAACCCTGAAAGGAGCATGGAATGCCTTTGATCCGCGCTTGGCTTGACAGTGCAAACCGGCCTGACGGGGGCTTTCCCCTGAACAACCTGCCCTTGGGCGTTTTCACGGCAAATGGCGCGCGCCGATGCGGTGTGGCGATTGGCGATCAGATCCTTGACGCAACCGGGCTTGAACAAGCCGGGTTGCTTGATTTGATTGCAACCCCCGTGCTGGATCACCCCGGCTGGAACAAGCTGATGGGCCTTGGCCCAAAGGCATGGGCCGCACTGCGCGCACAGCTGACCGCCCTGCTGCGCGAGGGCGCACCAGAGCAGGACCGCGTCGCCCCCTTCCTTCACCCGATGGATGGGGCGCAGATGCACATGCCCTTCGCAATTGCCGAATTTACCGATTTCTACGCAGGCCGCCACCATGCCACCAATGTCGGCACCATGTTTCGCGGGGCCGAAAACGCACTTCCTCCGAACTGGCTGCATATTCCGATTGGCTATAATGGCCGCGCCTCTTCCGTGGTCGTGTCCGGCACGCAGGTCCGCCGCCCATGGGGGCAGGTGAAAGGGCCGGATGACGCGCAACCCCGTTTCGCCCCCTCTGCCCGCTTCGATCTGGAACTGGAACTGGGCGCGATTGTCGGCCAACCTTCGGACGGGCCGGTCACTGTGGCCGATGCGGACCAGATGATCTTTGGCTATGTGCTGCTCAACGACTGGTCGGCGCGCGATATTCAGGCGTGGGAGTATCAGCCCCTTGGCCCGTTTCAGTCCAAGGCGACCGCCACCAGCATCAGCCCTTGGATCGTCATGCGCGACGCACTCGATCCGTTTCGCACCCCCACCTCCGCGCGCGAAGTGCCGCTCTTGCCCCACCTGCAAGAGCGCGGCCCGATGCTCTATGACATCGCCCTGCATGTCGATCTGACGCCACAAGACGGCCAGCCCGTGACCATCGCACGCACAAATTACCGCGAGATGTATTATTCCAGCGCCCAACAACTCGCCCATCACACCACCAGCGGCTGCCCGATGCGTGTGGGCGACCTGCTCGGCTCCGGCACCATTTCCGGCCCTACCAAAGACAGCCGTGGCAGCCTGCTGGAACTCAGTTGGGGCGGCAAGGAACCGCTCCGGACCGGCGGCATCACCCGCAGTTTTCTGGAAGATGGCGACACGATCACCCTACATGGTGCCGCACAGGGCGATGGCTACCGCATCGGCTTTGGCACCTGCACAGGCACCCTCCTGCCTGCCCGGCCAGACCCGTATGCAAACTGACATTTTCTTGCTCCAAATACTCCCGCCGGAGGCATCCGCCCTCTCAACCGGCGCAACAGACGAAGGAAAGACCCATGGCCAAAGCTTTTGCCTCTCAAGGCGATATGACCGAGAAAAAGACCAGCTTCACTGAAATCGGGCGCGGGCTGTATGCCTTCACCGCCGAAGGTGACCCCAACTCCGGTGTTATTATCGGCGATGACAGCGTCATGGTGATTGAAGCGCAGGCCACGCCGCGCCTTGCGCAAAAGGTGATCGACTGCATTCGCAGCGTCACCGAAAAACCGATCAGCCATCTGGCGCTGACCCATTATCACGCGGTGCGGGTGCTGGGCGCATCCGCCTATAACGCGCCGCAAATCCTGATGTCTGACGCTGCGCGCGCGATGGTCGTGGAACGCGGGCAAGAAGACTGGGACAGCGAGTTCCAGCGCTTTCCTCGCCTGTTTCAGGGCCATGAGAGCATTCCGGGCCTGACATGGCCCACCACCACCTTTCGGAACCGGATGAGCGTTTATCTGGGCAACCGCCGCGTTGACCTGATGCATCTGGGCCGCGCGCATACGGCGGGCGATATCTCCGTCCATGTGCCGGATGAAAATGTCATGTTTACAGGCGATATCGTCGAATACCATTCCGCCTGCTATTGCGGTGACGGGCATTTCAACGACTGGGGCGGCACGCTTGACGCGATCAAGGGTTATGGCGTGGATGCCATTGCACCGGGACGCGGTGACGCGCTTATGGGCCGCGACATGGTCGATACCGCTATCGAGAACACGCGCGATTTCGTCGCCTCGACCTATGCGCCTGCTGCGAAAGTGGCCGCGCGCGGTGGTAGTCTGAAAGACGCATGGGACGCTGTGCGCGCAGCGTGTGACCCGAAATTCTCGGAGTATGCGATTTACGAACATTGCCTGCCCTTTAATGTCGCCCGCGCCTATGACGAAGCGCGCGGCATTGACACCCCCCGCATCTGGACCGCCGCGCGCGATCTGGAAATGTGGCAGGCGCTTCAGGACTGATGCGTTCGCGCAGAGCTTGACCTGAGTCATTGTCCCGCCTGCGCTGTCCATGTTCACCTGAGCCATATTTGACAGAGAGGGATCATGACCAAGATTTTCGAGACCCCGCTTTACCCCTATGCGCGCCACCCCGATCAGGACGCGGCCACACCGCCGCGCCACAAGGTCGTCATTCTGGGCGCGGGGCCTGTCGGGCTGGCGGCGGCGATTGATCTGGCGCAGCGGGGCGTACCGGTAGTGGTGCTGGATGAGAATGACCGCGTCAGTTCCGGCTCTCGCGCGATCTGCTTTGCCAAGCGCACGCTGGAAATTCTGGATCGGCTGGGGTGCGGCGATGTTGCCGTGGACAAGGGCGTGACATGGAACAAGGGCCGGGTTTTTTTTGACGAGCGCGACATTTTTCAATTCAACCTGCTGCCCGAAGAGGGCCACCACCGCCCCGCCTTTATCAATCTGCAACAATACTATCTGGAGCAGTTTCTGGTCGAACGCGTGCAGGCATTGGCGGCAGAAGGAAAACCCATCGAGATACGTGGCCGCAACCGGGTCGAAGCGATAGGCCGTCATTCCGACCATGTCCGGCTGGAAATAGAAACCCCCGAAGGCCCTTATGAATTGCAAGCCGAGTGGTTGATTGCCTGCGATGGTGCCAATTCCCCCACGCGCCGCATGATGGGGCTGGATTTCGTGGGCCGCGTGTTCGAGGATAATTTCCTGATTGCCGATGTGGTCATGAAAGCCGATTTCCCGACCGAACGCTGGTTCTGGTTCGACCCGCCCTTCAATCGCGGCCAATCCGCCCTGCTGCACCGCCAGCCCGACAATGTCTGGCGGATTGACCTGCAACTGGGCTGGGACATTGACCGACAGGCCGAAAAACAGCCCGACCGCGTGATCCCCCGCCTGAAAGCGATGCTGGGCGAGGATGTGGAGTTCGAGTTGGAGTGGGTCTCGATCTATACATTCCAGTGCCGCCGCATGGCGAAGTTTCGCCATGGTCGCGTGATCTTTGCAGGCGATGCGGCGCATCAGGTGTCGCCTTTTGGGGCACGCGGGGCCAATTCCGGCATTCAGGATACCGACAATCTGTGCTGGAAACTGGCGCTGGTGCTGGAGGGGGGCGCGTCAGAGCGTTTGCTGGACAGCTATGATTGGGAACGCGTCTATGGCGCGGATGAAAACATCATGAATTCCACCCGCGCGACGGAATTCATCACCCCCAAATCCGAGATCAGCCGCGTGTTTCGCAATGCGGTGCTGGATCTGGCCGCGCGCCATGATTTCGCGCGCCCGCTGGTCAATTCAGGGCGCTTATCAATTCCGTGCATTTATGATGACGGCCCGCTGAACACGGATGATGACGCTGACCTGCCAATGCGCGCCAGATCCGGCGCACCCCTGCCTGACGCGCCTTTGGGCGATGATTGGTTGCTCGGCGCGCTTGGGTCGGGCTTTACCCTGCTGGCCATTGATACACCCTGCCCCGAAACGCTGCGCATGGCAGGGCTAGATGTCACAGTGCTGCGGCTTTGCGCGCAGGACAATCCCGATTTGGCCGCGCGCTATCTGGGGGACCATCCCAGTGCCATCTATCTGGTGCGCCCCGACCATCATGTCGCCGCGCGCTGGACCCGCTTTGACGCTGCCGCCGTCGAGGGTGCATTGCAGCGCAGCATTGCCATGCCACAAGGGGGTCAAAATGTCTGATCTGAACCTGCACCGCAATCTGCAAGACCCGGATGGGTTCTATGCCAATCTGATGGCCGTGCATGATGGGCTTTCCAAGGCTGAAAGCGATGCCTTGAACGCGCGGCTGATCCTGATTCTTGCCAATCACATTGGCGAGGAAGCCGTACTTGCACGCGCGCTCGTTGAAGCCGCGGACCTGTCGCACCAGCCGGGGTGACGCGCCGGAAAGACGGCTTTTCTGGCGACTGAATGTGCCGCCCTGCGTGCATCAGGCCCAAAAAAGGCCGGTGCGCGCCACATTTTCTCCCTGATCCCATGCCAAGCATATCATCAAAGGGTGCGTGTTGATCCGGCTATTGGCCAAGTGTCAGACATACCCGGCGCCACGGCTTGAAGGGGTGACTTGACATGATGCTGCAACGATTCGCATACTCGGAATTTGCGAACCCGCTCTTTGGTGACAGGGTCGCAATGGCGTGGGCGGATCCGCGCGCGCCCATGTCACGCCTGATCGGGGATGAAGTTCTGGCGATCGAGCAGGAAGGGGCCGTGCGGGCGCGCGAATTTTGCGCCGGACGTGCCGCTGCACATGCCGCGATGGAACAGCTTGGGCATGCGCCGCGCCCTGTGTTGCTGGGCGACGGGCAGGGACCTGTCTGGCCGCCAGGGCTAACGGGCTCAATCTCGCATTCCCGTCGGGACTCGCTAGCCGTCGTATCGGATGATCCCGAAATTCTGGCACTGGGGCTGAAGATCGGGCCTGCTACGGCGCTCGAATCGTCCAGCTGGCCCGAAATCTGCACGATTCGCGAAATGCACTGGCTTGCAAGCCTTGGGCCGTCGCAACGCGGGCATTTTGCCATGCTGATGAAATGCGTCAAGGAAGCGGTCTATAAGGCGCAGTTCCTGATCACCGGCATCGCAATCTCCTATCACGACACCGAGGTGAACATTGATCTGAACACCAACTTCTTCGAGGGGGCGGTGCTTGCCGATCTGCCGTTCAGGGGTGCCCAAAAAACCTTTGTCGGTCGATTCGCATTGTTGTCGGATTACTTTGTCGCCGGGGTCGAATGGCGGAACTAGGCAGGATTGATTCGTGGCGCTAACCCGCCTGACTGCCCGTATATTCCGCAGATTAGCCACACCGTGCAGGATCACGAAACCCACCCCTAGTGGCCTTGGTGGCAGGCCCCGCAATATTTACGCGAGGGTGTTGCCAGATTGAGGCAAAACGCCCCAATGTGCAGAATCTGTTAGTGAAGAATAGCGTATTTCTGCTATGTTCACGCATCGACACATCGAGGCAGTCTTGTTGCAAAACTATATGTTCCGGGCAACCAACGATCCGGGTGCAACTTGGCAGGATGCAAAAAACCTGAAGAGGGCATAATGAAACAAACACTTCTCGCAGCAATGCTGGTCATCTTGGCCGCCCCCCTTGTTCCCGCGCCCGCAAGCGCTGGTCCTTTGGAAACCGCTTGCCTGCGCTCTGACCGCGCACAAGCAACACGGGCAATGTGCCGCTGCATTGACTCCGTTGCTCAAAGCACCCTGACACGCGCCGAACAGCGCCGCGCCGCGACATTCTTCCGCGACCCACAGCTTGCGCAGGACGTGCGCATGTCGAAAAGTGACCGCGACAATGCATTCTGGGCGCGCTACCGCGCCTTTGGCGACGTCGCAGAGCGCAGCTGCGCAGGGCGCTAAGACCCCAATTTACGGATTTACAGTTACAAAATGGGCAAGCGCTGGGTTCAGCCTTGCCCTTTTTGCATTCGGGACACGAGCACGTCCGTGCCCTGCTCGATCAGGTCCAGCACATGATCGAACGCGCCATCCAGATACGGGTCGGGCACATCGTTGTCGTGCTGGCCAATCAGGTCCAGAAACAGCGCGACCGGTGTTGCATTTCCGCCGGGGCGCTGCGCTTCTATGGCACGCAGATTGGCACGGTCCATCGCCAAGATCAGGTCATAATCCGTAAAGTCAGCCGGTGAAAACTGGCGGGCGCGCAGGTCAGACAGATCATACCCGCGCGACTGCGCCGCGCGCACAGCACGGTTGTCGGGGGCGCTGCCAATATGCCAATCCCCGGTTCCGGCACTGTCGATCACGACATTCAGACCGGCCTGCGCCGCCTTGTCGCGGAAAATGCCGTGCGCGGTCGGTGAGCGGCAAATATTGCCCAGACAGACGAATACGACGCGTGCAGCTTGGGTCATGTGTCCCCCATTTTTCAGTCCGGCAGGGCCGCAGATGCGGCCCTGCTTCGGGTTGCCTCAGTCGTGCGAATGGCTGTGATCGTGGCTGTGCCCATGAGAAACGCCATGATCCGGCGCGCGCTCCAGATCCACAGGGATGACGATCTGCATGTCGTTACCCTCTTCAAAGCGCAGCGTGACCTGAAGGTCATCGCCATGATCGAATGTCTGGTTCAGCCCCAGAAACATGAGGTGGTCGCCGCCCCGGTCCAGCGCATGTTCGCCATGTGCAGGAATGACAAACCCTTCTGTGACCTCGATCATCCGCATGACGCCGGCGTCATCTTCGATATGGGTGTGCAACTCGACCCGCTGCGCCGCGTCCGATTGCGCGCCGATCAAGCGGCACTCTGCATCGCCATGATTGACAAGACGCATAAAGGCCGCGCCGGATTGCGACATCGCGGTCGAGGCGCGGGCATAGGGGTCTTCAACATGGAGGCCGTCGCAGGCAACAGCAGGCAGCGCGAAAGTTGCAGCACAGGCTGCGAGGAATATGGTGCGTTTCATAGGATATGTCCTTGTCTGATTAAGAGTGTCATCTGCGCGTCAGACAAGTGAGGGGGCGCACGGGTGTCATGCCACTTCCCGGCGGCGCCGGTCAGACAAAGCGACCCTTGCGCGGGCATTTCTGCAAGGTGATTCAGGTTTGCGCCTGCGGTGCTATCGGGTGCAGCCAGAATGGCGGCCAATGCTATAACGCAATCAGGGCAGGGCATTGTATGCTCGACAGGGGTGCCGTCCCTGTCCATGACAATGCGCACCAGACCAGACCCGGTGCAGATGACCAGCGCCTGCGCCCCATGCGCCTGAGCGCCCGCATGGCCGATGCTGGACACAGCAACGGCCAGCGCCAACACCAAGGCTGCATATGATCGCAAGATACCTGTCATATCAAAGCTTCTAGCTGCGGGAATGCTTGCGGCAAAGCGCAAAATCACGGGATGAGGCGTTTGATCGCGGCCACATGCTCCGGGCGCGCTGTAAGTGCATCAGCGCAGAGTGCATGTGCCGCTGGCATCAACTCTTCCACGGGCACGATACGGTCAACCAGCCCCCAGTCGCGCGCCTCATCCGCCTCAATACGGGCACCGGCCATCAGGATCATCTTGGCGCGCGCAGGCCCCACCAGCGCGGCCAGCCTGCCGGGATCTGATGGTTGGGGCAGAAAGCCCAGCTTCATCACCGGATAGAAGAATTTTGCGCCCGGCACGCAAACCCGCAGATCACACGCCAGCACCATGCCGAACGCGCCGCCCGCCAGTGTGCCATTCAGCGCCGCAATGGTCAGGCACTCGGCCTGCGCGATGCGTCCCGACAGGTTTTCCCACAGGTGCGAGGTGGCAAGGCCCGCGCGCGCTTCGTCCAGATCGGCACCGGCACTGAATACGCGCCCGTCGCCAGTCAGGATCAGGGCGCAGGCTTTGGCGTTGACGGCGGCATCAACAGCGTCACACAGATCTTGCAGCATTTGGGCTGTGAGGGAATTTGCCTTGTCGGGGCGGTCCAGTGTCAGGGTCCAGACACCGGCATCCTGCGCAACCCGGATCATCCGGCAAGCCCCAGCCGTCGGCGAATAATCTCATCGCGCAAGGACACCTCGCGCCCGATCCAGTCATCCGCATCCGGCGTGCACATCCAGAGCAGCGCCTGTGCGGGCCAATCAGCGGGAACATGGGCCGCCCAATCCAATTGGCTGACAGCATTCACGCCGCTTGCCTTGATGGTGCGCTGCATGTCGGTAGCAACCGTTCCGGGCGACAGGCTCATGACCCGCACACCGCGCCCGCGCGCCTCAACATCGGCCACGCGGGTCAGCATCCATGCGCCTGCCTTGGAACTGCAATAGGCACCCCAGCCTTCGAGCGGGTTATGCGCCGCACCCGACCCGACTGTGATAATCGTGCCCGCGCCCTGCGCCTGCATCACAGGCAAGGCAGCGCGCAGCCCATGCAGGACACCTTTCAGGTTGATATCAATCAGCCGCCCGAATTCGGCAGGGTCAACACTGGACAAGAGCGCGATCGGGTCGATCGCGCCTGCATTGTTGATCAAAATATCCAGCCGCCCGAATTCGGCCTGCATACGCGCCACGGCCCCCTCTACTGCGGCATAATCAGCGACATCGCAGGCGATTGGGATAGCACCCGTCTCGGCGGCAATGGCGTCCAGCGCGTCTGCGCTGCGCGCCGCAATACCAACTTTGGCACCGGCAGCGGAAAAAGCGTGCGCCGCTTCCAGCCCTATGCCCCGGCTGGCACCGGTAATCAGCACGGTTTTACCCGCGATAGAGGTTGCATCAACGCTCATCTGCGTCTCCTGTCAGTAGTCACGCTCAAAAAACAGTCCCACGCCCGCGCGGCCCTCATTGTCTATGCGACCGCGCGCGGTCACGGAAGGGGAAAGGTCAATATTTATCGACACTTCCGCACTGCCCTGCGGGCTAACCTCGACATCGGTATAGATATTCTCGGTCAGATAACTTCCCAACCGGACAGAGGTTTCGCCATCTTCATCGGTGCGCACATCCAGATCATCCAGTCCGGTATTGCGGCGCAACCGCTCCATGATCCCGTCGGTGCGGCCCGACAGTGTGGCCAGCGACGAGGCAAGCTGTGCGGCCTGAAACAAGGACAATGTCTCGAACCCGCGTCCGAACAGCAACAGCGAGACGATCTCTTCTTCAGGCAAAGGTGGGGTCGATTCAAACCGGATCTCGGGCGAATCTGCGCGCCCTTCCAACACGATTAGCGCATTCACGCCGTCGCGCTCGGTCGAGGCGATCAGGCGGATGAAGGGCACGAAATCGCCTTGCAGGCTGGCAAAGCCCTCATTCAGGGTGAAGCGGTTGCCCAGCAGGTCCAGCCTGCCACGGATCAGACCGAATTGCCCGATGGGAATGACATCTGCGGTGGTTCCAGTCAGCCGCAAACTGCCGCCAAGTTCCGCGTCCAGCCCGCGCCCGCGAATGAAAATCCGGCTTGGTGCGTCAATGTTGATGTCAAGTGAGGGGGGGCGGCGTTCGCGGCCATGCGTTTCACCTGCAAATATACCTGCACGGTCGCGTGTCTGGCGCGCAGCGGCACTTTCGCCCACATGGCGGATATCGGGCGGAATATAGCCCCGCCCCGCCAGACCAACACGCGGAATGCGCAACTCTGTGCGGTCCAGTTGCAAACTGCCCGACAGCAATGGCCCCTGTGTCAACTCGCCAGTGATCCTGATCTCGCCCGATACATCCGTTTCAAACAGGCGCGGATCAATCAGGCGGAACGCATCCAGCCGCGCGCGCAGATCACCTGTGATCGGGGTTGCAAGGTCGATATCGCCACTTACTGAAATCTGGCCGCCATTGGCGGAGCGCCCCGCAAGATTGACCGAAGTGCGCCCGCCGGTAATCTGCGCCTGCGCCGAAATATCTGCCAGACGGATACCTTGCTGCGGCAGCACAAATGTCACATTGCTGGCCTGCGCCGTGCCGTTGAGTGACGACAATGCAAGCGGGCCATTCAACGTGACATTGAACTCGGCAGGCCCTTGGATCGAGCGTGGCTCTAGCCTTGGGTTGATAAGCGCCAGATCGGTGCTGCCCTGCACTGCAAGGTTGGCCTGCAACTCGGTCGAGATGTCGCCCGCGATCTGCGCAGTCAGGCCAGCCGGGCCAGACACCCCGATATCAAGCGCGTAGCCGGTGCCAGTATCGCGGGCTGTTCCTGACAGCGATACAGCCCCCTCGATCCCCGGAACGACAGCGGCCAGATTGTTCAGCCGCGCATCCAGTTCCAGCGCTGGCCGCCCGTCGGCAATCCGGCCTGTGACATTCGCGTTCAGCTGCGGGCCAGTCAGCGTCAGGGTTTCCAGCAGCACCTCGTCGGGCCGTTGCACGACGCTGGCATTCAACTGGTGTGTGCCTGCCAGCAGGTTGTCCGCCGTCGCGGCACCAAGGCGCAGGTTTGTGGCGGTTGACTCAAGCGTGACGCGGCGTTCATCCCCGTCTTCGCGCAGGCTTGCATCTGCGACGATACGCCCACCAAGGCCGGGTCGAATTGCGCCCAGATTGGGCACGGTGCTGCGCACATCCAGCTGCGAGGCACCCGCCTCATAGCGGCCTTCCGCATCCAGCGTGAAGGCACTGTTGCTGACCCGCAGACTGCTCAGATCAATGGCCGCGCCATCGCGCTGCCCCTCCAGTGCAAGTTGGGTTTCCCCGCGCAACGCGCGATTTGCGTCTTCCTGTCCCACGGTCAGGTCGCGCGCGACCGCTTCCAGGGTCAACGCCTCTCGCTCTCGCGGGCCGCGCAAGGCAAGCTGTGCATCGAGCGCGCCACCATAAGCGTCACCCAAAACCGACAGATCCGAAAAGTCGATCTCGCCGCGCAACTCTATGTCATCGTCTGAAAGCTCGCCGCGAAGATCGGCGCGCAGGGTGCGGGCCGTGGCTTCCAGTTGGCGCAGGATGATGCGCCCGTCGGCACCATGTGCATCGATTGTGATCTGGCTTTGGCCGGCCAGCAGCAGGTCCAGCTCGGTCTGATCCAGTGTCAGGTTCTGGCCGGTGATTTGGGCTGCGACAAGAAAGCGGTCGCGTTCTGGCCCAATGGTTGCATCGACCTGTGCCTGCACGCCGCCCGATAGCGGTCGGCCCGCCAATGTCGACAGCCGCGCGACATCCCGAAATTCTGCAAAGGTATTGGCGAAGATCACGCCCTCATCCAGCCGTGCGCGCCCGTTCAAGGCGTAATCGCGGCCCTCAAGCTGAAAGCCGGGCAAAAGCAAGGGTCTGTCTTCGCGCCAGATCATCGCCAAAGAGCCAGAAACAGATGGCCCAAGCGCTTCGTTCAAGCCCGGATCAGTTGCCTCCAGCCCCAAAGCGGTGAAGTCGATCAGCGCATCGACCACGTCTATATTATCGCCAAAACCGTCCGAGGTGATCCGCCCAAGGCCGTTTATGAACAGACTTTCAACCTTGAAATCCCCATCATCATAGCCCAGCAGGTCCAGCACCAACTCCCAGTCTTCATTCTCGGATGCGTCAAATGCCAGTCGCAATTCTGCCGACTCGATACTGGTTTCCCCGTCCCCGACAGGCAGCACCACGCGCGAGCCATCGCGCGACAAGACTTCGCCGCGCAGGTCGATCAGTTCGGGCAAATTCTCGGTGCCCAGTCGCATACGCCCGCGCAATCCCAGCTTGTCGGTGCGGATATCCAGATCATCCAGCGACAGGCTGCCATCGTCAAACCGTCTGGCACGCGTGTTCAGGCGGCTATTCTCGCCGAAAAACGGGTGGAATTCCTCTTGCAGCAAAGGGCGCAGATCGCCGGCAAGGTCGAGTCTGATGGCCTGCGCGACACCGGGCTGGGCGGTTTGTAACTGGAACTGCCCCTCGACGCGGGGTTCGCCATTGGTAGCCAGTGTAATATCGGCGGCAAAATCCTCAATCGGGCCTTCGCCCAAAACTGTCAGCGCAGCAGAGGGGCTGTCTGGAATGTCCAGCATCGTGACAGCCAACCCGCCCGCGTCTTCCTCGATTGCCAGATCCAGGCTAAGCACGCGCGTCTCGTTCGAGAATGCAGCGTCAAGGCGGAACTGCCCTGCGACATCGTCAATCCGGTCGATCTGCAATTGCGCATTGCCTTCGCCATCGGCCAGCGAGGCGGACCCGCGCACGCTTGCGCGCAACTCCTGCCCGAACAGCGCCTCGCCCAAGATAACCTCACCGATCTGCATCTGGTCCAGTTGGACAGAGAGTGGCAGTTCCGGCAACTCGAAATCAGGCAAGGTGAACAGCTCGTCCCCTTCGCTGTCGTCGCCCACAGGCGCGCGCAATATCGTCACACGTTCAGCCGATATTTCGCCAATCTCGATACGGCGCTGGAACAGGGCCGAGCGGTTCCATTGCAGTGCCGCACCTTCGACCAGCAGCCAGACACCTTCGTCATCTTCAATGCTCAACTCATCGAAGGTTGCCCGCGACGACAATGCGCCACTAAAGCCCCCGATGCGGACCTCGCGGCCACTTTCGGACAACCCGTCCTGAATCAGTCGCGTCAGATAGCCGACATCACTTTCACCCGCGCGCGGCAGCAGCGTTTCCGTCACGCTTTCGCCTTCAGCCTCGGTTTCGGCTTCCTGCGCCATGGCGACAGGCGTGACAATCAACGTGGCGCAAAAGAACCACTGGATCAGGTGCCGGACCATTTTCATCAGAACGCCTGCCCAATTCCCAGATACAACTGGAATCCGCGCCCGGTATCGCCCGCGACAGGATAACCGACATCAACGCGTATTGGCCCCACCACAGTGTCATAGCGCAGCCCGATCCCCGCGCCTGCATGCCAGTCGGAGCTGCCGGAAAACGCGCCTTCCGACACATAGCCGGCATCGGCAAATCCAACCACGCCGATTGTGTCCGTGGCACGCACGCGCACTTCTGCCGACAGCGCGGCAAAGCCCTGACCGCCAGACCGCACGTCATCACGGGTCACACCAAGCGACCGGAAGGGCTGGCCGCGCACACTTCCGCCGCCGCCCGAATAGAACAACAGGTCGCGCGGTGTGCGGTCCAGATCGGCGCCGAACACGGCACCCGCTTGCGCGCGACCGGCAAGAACTATGCCGTCATCCTGCCCGAAAGCGCGGTATCCGCGCAAATCTGCATAGACACGCGCACCGCTATCGGTGCCACGCAGCCCCAGAAAGGGCATCGCTTCGCCGCGCGCATAGAACCCGCGCGTCGGCGCGCGTTCGCTGTCGCGCCGGTCCCATGTTGCATCCAGCGGCAGCAGCAACAGCCGGTAATCGCGCTGGGTTTGAAGGTCAGCCCCCACATTCGCGCGTTCCAGCAAGGCCCCGACACCGGCACCAAAGGTCAGCTCGTCACTGAAGCGATGCACCAGCCCGATATCAAGACGCGCCCGCCGCGCTTCAAAATCGCTTTCGCGCTCGGTCTCGGCATAAGCTTCAATATTCAAGGTCGTATCAGGGGTGAAGGTGGCAGGGCGCGAAAACTCTACGCCAAGACGGTAGTCCAGCTTGCCACTGCGCGCCCCAAGGCCGCCGACCATACCTTCAGCGCGAAACCGCTCTGCCCCGCCGAACAGGTTGCGGTGCAACCAGAACGCGCTGAGCTTGCCGCCTGCTTCGGTATCATATTCCACCCCGGCGCCGATCCGGCGCAATGGCGCTTCGACGACAGAGGCGTCGATATCCAGCGTGCCATCAGGATTGGGATCTTCTGCCTCTCGCAATGCGACTGAGGCAAAAGTGCCTGTCCGGCGCAACCGCTCTGCCGCGCGCTGCACATCCCGAGGTGAGAAAACCTCGCCCGTGGGCAAGCCTGCAATCTTGACGATCCGTGCCGGTCGGGTGCGGCGCTGGCCATCGGGGCGCAACTGGCCAAAACGCAGGCGCGGGCCGGGCGTAATCTGCACAGCGACATCCAGCGCACCCGGCGGGTGGCGCGCGGTGATCTGCTGGTCTGTCGGTTCGGCTTTCGCATGGCCAAGTTCGCGCCAGCCATCCACGGCATCTGTGGTGGCATCGCGGATCACCGTGCTGCGCGCAGGTTGACCTGACGCGAAGTCGTCAGACAATTCTGTGTCGCGCGTCAAAGGGCCAAGCTGGGCCTGACCAAAGACAAAGGCAGGCCCTTCGGTCAGGACCAATTCAATCCGGCCAATTGTGGCGGGCGGGTTCAGGGGCGAAATATCTGCCGCCTCGCGCCCGTCAATGCGTACGGAAATCTGCGGGGCGTAAAATCCGGCCTCGTAAAAGGTGCCGATCAACTGGCCATATTCAGCGCGCGCTATTGCGAACACTTCAAAAGGGTCTTCTACCCCTTCATCATGCGCGGCTCGCAGCAGCGAAGCGCGCCGCAGCGCCGTTTCCAAGGCGCTATCCTCGCCCTGAAAAGTGATGTCGAACACGTCAAATGCCTGTGCCGGCATTCCATACAGCAAAAACGCTGCAAGCGCGGCTGATGTTGCATTTGGCGTCTTGGACAACCAATTTTGCTTAACTTTCACGTTTCTCTGCACCAAAAATTCACGCTATCACCGCATCTAAGTTTTACAGATAGTGCAACACGCTACAACACCTAAGGTAAATTGATAGGCTCTGCATCATCACGATATGTCTATAACGGGCGTTCTCTTGTCTGTCTGGGGGGGCAGTGCTATGTCGCAGCGCAGAACGCATCGGCGCAGGGGAATTTAGCAGATGGCACAAGACTACATTATCAAGGACATTTCGCTGGCCGAATTCGGGCGCAAGGAAATTGCGATTGCTGAAACGGAAATGCCCGGTCTGATGGCGTTGCGCGCGGAATATGGTGAAAGCCAGCCCTTGAGCGGCGCGCGGATTGTCGGATCTCTGCATATGACCATCCAGACCGCAGTGCTGATTGAAACGCTGGTCGCACTGGGGGCTGATGTGCGTTGGGCGTCGTGCAATATCTATTCCACGCAAGACCACGCCGCCGCTGCCATTGCCGCTGGCGGAACCCCGGTTTTCGCCATCAAGGGCCAGACGCTGGAAGAGCATTGGGACTATCTGGACCGCTCTTTCATGTTCGCTGACGGCGCGAATATGATCCTTGATGACGGGGGCGATGCGACGCTGTATGTCTTGCTGGGTGCGCGCGCCGAAGCGGGCGAAGATATCATCCCTGTCCCATCATCCGAGGAAGAAGAGGTCATCAAGGCCCAGATCGCCAAGCGTATGGCCCAAAGCCCCGGCTGGTTCACCAAGACGCGCGACGCGATCAAGGGTGTGTCGGAAGAAACCACAACCGGCGTGCACCGTTTGTATGACCTGCACAAGAAAGGCCTGCTGCCTTTCCCTGCGATCAACGTCAATGACAGCGTGACCAAGTCGAAATTTGACAACAAATATGGCTGCAAGGAATCGCTGGTTGATGGCATCCGCCGCGCAACCGACACGATGATGGCAGGCAAGGTCGCCGTGGTTTGCGGTTACGGCGATGTGGGCAAAGGGTCTGCCGCGTCGTTGCAAGGCGCGGGCGCACGCGTAAAAGTGACCGAGATTGATCCGATCTGCGCGCTGCAAGCCGCGATGGACGGGTTCGAGGTGACAACGCTGGAAGATGTGGTCTCAACTGCTGACATCTTCATCACCACCACCGGCAACAAGGACGTCATCCGCATCGAGCATATGCGCGAGATGAAGGATATGGCGATTGTCGGCAATATCGGCCATTTCGACAATGAAATTCAGGTCGCCGCGCTGAAAAACCACAAATGGACCAACATAAAGGATCAGGTGGACATGATCGAGATGCCCTCGGGCAATCGCATGATCCTGCTGAGCCAAGGCCGCCTTTTGAACCTTGGCAATGCCACCGGCCACCCCAGCTTCGTGATGTCGGCAAGCTTTACCAATCAGGTGCTGGCGCAGATCGAATTATGGACCAAGGGCGACGAGTATCGCCCCGGTGTCTTTGTTCTGCCCAAACATCTGGATGAAAAAGTCGCGCGCCTGCATCTGGAGCGGATCGGCGTGAAGCTGACAGAACTGAAGCCAGATCAGGCCGACTATATTGGTGTGACGGTCGAAGGGCCGTTCAAGCCAGAGCATTACCGCTACTAACATCTGCCAGTCGCAAATCAAGCGGGAAAGCCCACCGGCTTTCCCGCTTTTCTTATGCGCTATTTTCCTGTAAGGCCCGCGCTATCTGAGACGTGACGCAGTGACCCCGGCGTGATGCATTAGGATTGGGGTCGGCGGCAATGGGGCCGCTATTGGAAACGGAAAGGCCAGAGGGCTGGTGCTTTCTATGAGGATACGCTGAATGTTCAATATCGTGAAAAAATCAATCCAGTGGGGCGAAGAGACGCTGACACTGGAAACGGGCAAGATTGCCCGCCAGGCTGACGGCTCGGTCGTCGCCACTTTGGGCGAGACATCGGTCATGGCCAATGTGACCTACGCCAAACAAGCCAAGCCGGGGCAGGATTTCTTTCCGCTGACCGTGCATTATGTTGAAAAATATTACTCTGCGGGCAAGGTGCCCGGCGGCTTTCTCAAGCGCGAAGCGCGCCCTTCCGACAAGGAAGTGCTGACCTCGCGTCTGATCGACCGTCCGATCCGCCCGCTTTTCGTAGATGGTTTCAAGAACGAAGTTCTGGTCATCTGCACTGTGCTGAGCCACGATCTGGTGAATGAGCCCGACATGGTTGCGATGATCGCAGCATCGGCCGCGCTGACCATTTCGGGTGTGCCTTTCATGGGGCCAATCGCGGCGTGCCGTGTCGGCTATGCCGATGGCGCGTACATCCTGAACCCCGAATGTCAGGACATGGAAAAGCTGCGCGAGAACCCCGAGCAGCGGCTTGATCTGGTTGTCGCAGGCACAAAAGATGCCGTGATGATGGTTGAATCGGAAGCCTATGAGCTGACCGAGGCTGAAATGCTGGGCGCGGTGAAGTTCGCGCATGAAAGCATCCAGCCGGTGATCGACCTGATCGTTGATCTGGCCGAAGATGCCGCGAAAGAGCCGTTCGACTTTCAGGCACCCGATTACTCGGACCTGTATGCGGCTGTTAAAGCTGCGGGCGAAACACAGATGCGCGCGGCTTTCGCTCTGCGCGACAAGCAAGAGCGTGTTGCCGCAATCGGTGAGGCGCGCGACGCAATCAAGGCCGCACTCAGCGAAGAGCAACTTGCGGATGAGAACCTTGGTTCAGCCCTGAAAAAGCTCGAAAGCTCGATCCTGCGCGGTGCCATCATCAATGGCGAGCCACGTGTTGACGGGCGCGACACCAAGACCGTGCGCCAGATCGTTGCCGAAACCGGCCTTTTGCCGCGCACACACGGCTCGGCGTTGTTCACACGCGGTGAAACGCAAGCGCTGTGCGTCACGACACTGGGCACCGGCGATGACGAGCAGTTCATCGACGCGCTGACCGGCACGTCCAAATCGAACTTCATGCTGCATTACAACTTCCCCCCCTATTCGGTGGGCGAGGTTGGGCGTTTCGGCCCTCCCGGTCGTCGTGAAGTCGGGCATGGCAAGCTGGCTTGGCGCGCGTTGCAGGCGGTTTTGCCTGCGGCAACCGATTTCCCCTACACCATCCGCATGGTGTCCGAGATCACGGAATCGAACGGGTCATCCTCGATGGCCTCGGTCTGTGGCGGGTCACTGTCGATGATGGATGCAGGCGTGCCGCTGAAAGCCCCTGTTGCAGGTGTTGCAATGGGCCTGATCCTTGAAGAAGACGGCAAATTCGCTGTTCTGACCGATATTCTGGGTGACGAAGACCACCTTGGCGATATGGATTTCAAGGTTGCAGGTACGTCTGAGGGCATTACCAGCCTTCAAATGGACATCAAGGTTGCAGGCATCACCTTCGAGATCATGGAACAGGCACTGGCACAGGCCAAGGATGCGCGGATGCACATCATGGGTGAAATGTCACAAGCCCTGACAGCGCCCGCTGGTTTCAGCCAGTATGCGCCCAAGATCGAAACCATGCAGGTGCCAACGGATAAAATCCGCGAAGTCATCGGCACCGGCGGCAAGGTCATCCGCGAGATTGTCGAAGTCTCGGGTGCCAAGGTCGATATCAATGATGACGGCACAATCAAGATCGCCTCGAACGATCAGGACGCCATCAAAAAGGCCTATGACATGATCTATTCGATCGTGGCAGAACCGGAAGTTGGCATGATCTACACTGGTAAGGTCGTCAAACTGGTTGATTTCGGCGCATTCGTGAACTTCTTTGGCAAGCGCGATGGTCTGGTGCATGTTAGCCAGATCGAAAACCGCCGCCTGAACCACCCTTCGGATGTGCTGAAAGAAGGTCAGGAAGTGAAGGTAAAACTTCTGGGCTTCGATGATCGCGGCAAGGTCCGTTTGACTATGAAGCTGGTCAATCAGGAAACTGGCGAAGAAATCGCGGCAGAACAGGCTGAATAAGCCCTGTCACCAAAATTCAGAAAGGCCCCGGAGTCGCCTCCGGGGCCTTTTGTCATTCTGCGCTCAGTCCGTTACCAGCATATAGCCCGCGCCCCGCACCGTTTGCAGATGGCGGGGGTTTTTAGGGTCGTGTTCCAGCTTGCGGCGCAGGCGGGTGATCTGCACGTCAACCGCGCGTTCCTGCCCGACCATGCCGCCATGCCCGGCGCGGTCGCGGCTTAGGTGGTCGACCAGCGCTTCGCGGCTTATCACCTCGCCGGGGTTTTCACAGAACAGGCGCATGATCGCAGCCTCGGTCTGGGTCAGGCGGACAGGCCTGTCATCCTGTTTCAACTCGCCGCGTTCCAGATCATAGCGCAATGGTCCAATAACCAATATCTGGGGCAAGATTGCAGTCGCGTTTTGCTGCGGATTGCGGCGCAGGATGGAGTTGATGCGCAGCAACAACTCGCGCGGCTCGAACGGTTTGGGCAGGTAATCATCTGCGCCCGCCTCTAGCCCGGTGATGCGGTCTTCGGCCTCTCCTCGGGCGGTCAGCAGCAGCACCGGGGCGGTGCCCTGCGAATGGATGTGACGTGTCAGGCTGATGCCATCTTCGCCGGGCATCATGACATCCAGCACGATCAGATCGAAGCTAAGACCCAGCATCAGGCGGCGCGCATGGGCCGCGTCGCGGGCTGCGGTGACCAGAAAGCCGTTGCGCAGAAGGTATTTGTGCAACAATGCGCGGATGCGGGCGTCGTCATCGACAATCAACAAATGCGGCTGCGTGTCATTGCTCATGAACGGCGATCCCGCATGTTCAGATACTGGCGGCGGATTTCATCATCCATCATCGCTTCAAGAACCTGCCGGAACCCTGCGACAGCCTGCGGACCTGCCGCGCGATAGGCCGCGCGCATCCGCTCGCGCTGCGCTTCGGACAAGGCGCGTTCCAGCGTGTCGCCTTTTTCGGTCAGGAACAGATTGCGCTCGCGCCGGTCCGTTCGGCCAATGCGGCTTTCGACAAGGCCATCTTCGATCAACGTGCGCAACACGCGGTTCAGCGATTGCTTGGTCACACCCAGAACATTAAGCAGATTGTTCACAGTCGTGCCATGCGTGCGGTTGATGAAATGCAGCGCGCGATGATGCGCGCGCCCGTATCCATGTTCTTCCAGAATACGGTCAGGGTCTGCGGTAAAGCCACGATAGGCAAAGAACATCGCCTCGATGCCTTTGCGCAATTGTTCGTCCGTCAGGAACAGCAGGCTTTCGCCACCCATCGCGCTGTTGCTGCCTTCGGCCATCTCGATAATTCCGTTCACCCACAAACTTTGGGGCAGTTTATGTCAGCCTTGTTGACATTCCAAGAGCGAATTGATAGCGATTCCCCGATTTGACGTAACATTATGTCCGTAACGGACCTTTTTTGCGCAACATCTGGAAAACGCCATTGAGGAGGCACTGATGGTCGGCGGATATGATGACAAGGACGGTATGATCTGGATGGACGGGCAACTGGTGCCGTGGCGGGACGCGAATGTGCATATCCTGAGCCATGCAATGCACTATGCCTCTTCCGTTTTCGAGGGCGAGCGCTGCTATAGCGGCAAGATTTTCAAAAGCCGCGAACATTCCGAGCGCCTGCTGGAATCCGGTCGCCTGCTGGATATGCCCATCCCCTATTCGGTCGATCAGATTGAAGCGGCCAAGACCGCTGTGCTTGAGGCAAACAACCTGACCGATGCTTATGTCCGCGCGGTCGCATGGCGTGGTGCAGGGCCGGATATGGGCGTCGCAGCGCGGCGTAATCCGGTGCGCATGGCCGTGGCCGCATGGGAATGGGGTGCTTACTATGGCGACGCAAAATGGCAGGGCGCAAAGCTGGATATCGCCAAATGGCGCCGCCCCTCACCCGAAACCATCCCGACATCGGCCAAGGCGGCGGGTCTGTATATGATCTGCACCATGTCCAAACACGCGGCCGAAGAAAAGGGCTGCTCGGACGCGTTGTTCTACGATTATCGCGGCTATGTGGCCGAGGCGACCGGCGCGAATGTGTTTTTCGTGAAAGATGGCGAGGTGCACACACCTTGGCCCGATGCCATCCTGAACGGGATCACACGCCAGACCGTGATTGCGATGCTGCGCGACATGGGGATCGTGGTGCATGAGCGCCATATCATGCCCGAAGAACTGGCCGGTTTCAGCGAATGCTGGCTGACCGGAACCGCTGCCGAGGTGACCCCTGTGGGCCAGATCGGCGAGCATAATTTTCAGGTGGGCCAGATGACTCGCAAGGTTGCTGAAACCTACGAGGCGCTGGTCCGCGCATAAGCTGCGCTGCAACATTGGTATCGGGTGGGAACGTACCCTGCCCGATACACCTGCAAGAAAGGCCGCCATGCACCCGATACTTTGGTCCTTTCGCCGCTGCCCCTATGCGATCCGCGCGCGCCTTGCGCTGGCGGCAAGCGGGCAACGGGTCGCGCTGCGCGAGGTGGTGCTGCGCGACAAACCGGCAGAGTTTCGCGCCACATCCCCCAGTGCAACCGTGCCCTGCCTTGTCACATCAGAACAGGTGATTGACGAAAGTCTGGACATCATGCGTTGGGCGCTCGCGCGGCATGACCCGCACGGCTGGCTTGACATGCCCGCAGCGGGCTGGGACTGGATTGCGCGCAATGACGGGCCATTCAAACACGCGCTGGACCGCTGCAAATACGCCAGCCGCTACCCGCAAGAGGACCGCACCCAACATCTGGCCGATGCCGCGGCCTATCTGGCTGAACTTGATGCGCAGATCGACACTTGGATTTTCGGCCGCCCCACGCTTGCAGATTTCGCGCTCCTGCCCTTCGTTCGCCAGTTTGCCTTTATCGACAAGCCGTGGTTCGACGCCCAGCCTTGGCCGGACCTGCAAGACTGGCTTGCGCGATTTCTTGCGTCGGCGGAATTTGGCGCTGTCATGGGGAAGTATCCGCAATGGGTGGCGGGGCAGGATATCTGCCTGTTTCCGCCAGACGATACACCGCGTTAAGGAAGGCGTTGCGGCGGGTCGGACAGGGCTGCGCTGTCCAGTGTCACGCCGCGCAATTCCGCACTGTGCAAAACCGCATCATAAAGCGAGCGATTGCGCGTCAACAGGCGCTTGAAGCGTGCCTCATCCAGTGACAGCAGGGTGCAATGGCTGATCGCACTGATCATGGCACGGCGTGGCTGGCGGGTCAGCAGGCCAATATGGCCAAAAAACTCGCCCCGGCCCAGACGCATTTTCTGGCCCTTGCGTTCCATCTCGACCGCACCAGATGCGATGAAATAGACGCAATGCGGCACCTCTCCCTTGCGCAACAAGACGGTGCCGGGTTCGACATGATGCGTGCGCAGCGCCCGGGCAAGCTTGCGGCGCTGATCGTCGCGCATTCCCTCGAACAAGGGGAAACTGCGCAAGAACGCATCTTTTTGCAGCGCAAAATCCAGTGCCGGCCGCGCTTCGACCTTGCTGCGGCGGTCTGACAGCCGGTTGCGCAAAGTCGCATGTAGCTCGCGGCTGATCAGTCCGTCGCTGAACAACGTGTCATATTCGCGTTCCTCCAGCCGGAGTGAGGCACGGCGGATAAAGCGGCGCTCCATCTCTTCGGCATAGCCGGGGTATTGCAGGCGCAGCCCCTCGACCGCGTTGTCGGTTTCCTCTTCGCGGCGGCGCAGAAGTTCATGCAACAGATCCGCCACGCGGCGGCCATGAATGCGCCGGATCTTACTGTTGATATAGCTGTGCAACTCGCCCAGAATCAGGCGCTGGTTCAGCAAAATCTCGAACCGTTCGGCGGTCATACGCTCCAAAGGCAGGGACCAGCGCAACCGGTTGTGAATTGTAACGGCCAGCCGATACCACCCGCCATAGCCCAAAGCCTTGCGCCCTGCCGCGCGATATTCGTTCCGACCGCCCCCGCGCGTCTGTTCGATCAGACGGTCGACATCTGACAGCATCCGGTCCACCAGCCGCGCGGAAAACAATTGTTGGCGGAAATTCTCGATAATCAAATCCCGCTCGCGCCCGGCCAGTGCCACAAGGCCCAGCGTGATGCGGTCGCGGTCAGGGATCGCCTCAGCGGCCTCGGCCAGTTTTACTGCGCCGTCCAGCCGTTCTCCGAAGCGCTTCGCCTCAGAGCGGATCACCTCTTGCGGCAGTTTGAAGTCACGCGCTGTTTCGGCGACTTCCTCGCGCACATTTTGCAGCGCCACCGCGATAACCTGATTCGACAGCGCCTGATCCAGCCGTGGCAGCCGGTCCAGCCCCAGCCGCGCGATCACCCAGCGCAGGGTCGTCCCCTGAACCAATAGCGTGAACAAGGTAAAGCCTGTGGCAAGAATGCCCACCTCGCGCTTGATCGCGGGGGGCACAAGGGCGTTTTCCGTAACAGCCAGCGCCAGCGCCAGCGTCACAGCCCCGCGCAGCCCCCCCCACAGGATAGCCGCGCGATAGGCGGGTTCCACCTGCGGCGACAAGCGCACAAAGGACAAGGCGGGCAACATGCCCCACAGAATGATCCCCCGCGCAAAGAATGCCGCAAGGATGACGACCCCCATCAGATACAGATCGTTCAGGCGCAAATCGCCCATCAGGCGCGGAATAAGCAGCGCTGCCAGAATAAAGATCAACGCCCCCGCCCAATAGGCCAGCACTTCCCAGACTTCGCGCAGATAACTCCAACTAATCGGGGTCAATCGCCCCGGCCCTGTCAGATTCAGCGTCAGCCCTGCGACAACCACGGCAATCACGCCCGATGTGGCCAGAAACTGCTCGGCGATGATATAGGTCAGATAGGGCAGCGCCACGCTGATCGAGACTTGCGCGCGCGGAAAGGTCGGGATTACAGACATCAACGCCACAGTCAGCCGCGCAAGAAACAGGCCAAGCAAAACGCCGCCGAAAACCAGCCACGGAAAGATGACCAGCGCATCTTGCAAACTCGGGTCCGGCACACCGGACATTACAAAGGTCAGGAAAAACCCGAACAGCGCAATCGCGGCGGCATCGTTCAGCAGGCTTTCCCCTTCGACAATGCGGGTCAGGCGCTGGGGGGCGGCGATGTTGCGAAAGATGCTGACCACGGCAGACGGGTCGGTGGTCGACACAATCGCCCCGATCAAAAGGCAGGCCGCGAAGGACAGGCTGGTAAACGGACTGAGCGCGTAGCCAATAACCACCGTCGCCACGATTACCGCGCCCACGGCCATGACCAGAATCGGCACCCAGTCATCCAACATACGGCGCGCATTGACCATCAGCGCCACCTGAAACAACAAGGTCGGCAGTAGCACATAAAGAAAGATGTTGGACCGGATCGGCAATTCCAGAAAACGCCGCATTACGGGGTTCAGGGTGGTCGCCAGATCGCTGGACAGCACATACAGCGCAACCGCGCCGATAATCGCCCCCACAATCGCCAGAATCACCGTGAACGGCAGGCGCAACCGCTCGGAAAGCGGCTCAGACACCCCTATGACGACGAAAAGCACGGCCAAAGCGCCGACAAGTGCAATGATATCCATAAAATGACTATAAGCAGAAAATATTGCAGTGAGAATGAATTAGCTATGCAAAAGCTGTAATTATCAATGATCTGTGACAGAACGCAGCACTATTCAGCAGCGAGGGGAACCGCATCACTCTGGCTGCGACCAAGGGCTGCGAGGTCACGCACAACCCCATCCATCAGGCTCTGGAAGCTGTCGAAATCGGCATTGGGGCAAACCTGGCGTTCGTCCAGATACAGGCTGCGATCAATTTCAATCTGGATCGCATGTTGCCCGCTGGAGGGCAGACCATACCGCTGGGCGATATACGCCCCCGCAAAGGGTGAATTGCGCGCCACACGCAGCCCGGCTGCGGTAAAGACCGCGGCGACAGCTTCGGTAACCTCGGAATGCGCAGAGGCACCAAAACGGTCGCCCAACACGATATCCGGGCGCAGCGAGGTATGCTGTCCATTCATGGCAACTGCGTCCCGCGGCATGGAGTGCATGTCCAGAAGGACGGCGCGGCCATGGCGCGCGCGCTGTGCCGCCATGATCGCAGACAGCTTTTCGTGATACGGGTGCCAGTAGCGGCGCAGCCGCAACTCGGCCTCGGCCTGAGAAATCTTGCCACGGTAGATTGCCCGCCCGCCTGCCACGACGCGCGGGATCACGCCCAGACCGGAACTGATACGCGGGTTCAGCCCGCGCACGGACACCCCGGCGATGAGGGCGGGGTCCAGCTCGGTCGCAGCGCGGTTGTAGTCGACATAGGCGCGCGGTGCACCGCCCAACAGCACGCCCGCCCCCGCCACAGGGGCCGCGCGCAAAAGGCGGTCGACATATGCATCTTCCGAGGATCGCAGCAGCATCGGGTCAAGTGTTGTTGCCGCCAGAAATTCCGGCGGATACTCGCGCCCGCTATGGGGCGAGGCGAAGACCACAGCACTGTCAGGCGTAGCGGCGGGAAGGAAGATATAGGACTGCATGGCACCGTTCTGTTTTTTTTGACTATAGCGCATGGCATTGAGTATTCAAAAGCCCTTGATCCTGCCTGCGACTCCTTTTATAGACCGCTCAATTGACGCGGTGCTCTCCGCGTCCCTTTTGTTTGGGGCGCAGAAAACATCTGGTCAGGGCGCGTAGCTCAGTGGTAGAGCACTACGTTGACATCGTAGGGGTCACAAGTTCGAACCTTGTCGTGCCCACCATTCACCCCTGCATTTTGCAGGACCAACCGCAAAGGCGCTCGCGCGCCGCGAATAGGAGAAGGCCAATGAAGGTCAGAAACTCGCTGCGCTCGCTCAAGAGCCGCCACCGCGATTGTCAGATCGTGCGCCGTAAAGGCCGCGTTTATGTGATCAACAAGACGCAGAAGAAATTCAAAGCCCGTCAGGGCTGAGGATTTCCTCATCGGAATTTGAAGTTCCGCCCCAAGCCTCGCGCTTGGGGCGGCTTTCCTATGTGTGACCGAGCGGCGCAATATTGTCTTTGCGCCGGCCCTGTCGTGCCATGTCAGCGATAGACGTTATCTTCGCCTGGAAAGGTGCGGGTTTTCACTTCTTCGGTATATTCCGCGACTGCGCGTTCAATTGCGGGGCCAAGATCGCCGTAAACCTTGACGAATTTCGGCACGCGCGGGTTCAGGCCCAGCATGTCTTCGAGCACCAGTATCTGCCCGTCACAGTTTTTCGACGCGCCAATGCCGATGGTGGGTATATCCACCGCTGCGGTGATCTTGTCAGCCAGCTCCTCCACCACCCCTTCGACCACCAGCGCAAAAGCCCCTGCCTCGGCGACTGCGCGGGCGTCGTCGATATGGGTTTTCCATGCAGCCTCGTCGCGGCCCTGCACCTTGAACCCACCCATGGTGTTGACCGATTGGGGCGTCAGCCCGATATGCGCCATGACGGGAATCCCGCGTTCGGACAAAAAGCGGATCGTCTCGGCCATGCGCGCGCCACCTTCCAGCTTGACCGCACCGCAGGCGGTTTCCTTCATGATCTTGGCCGCATTGCGAAAGGCCATGTTGGGTGATTCTTCGTAGGTGCCAAAGGGCATGTCGACCACAATCAGCGCACGTTTGGTGCCACGCACCACGGCGCGGCCATGCATGATCATCAGGTCCAGCGGCACACCGATGGTCGAATCCATGCCGTGCATCACCATGCCAAGACTGTCACCCACCAGAATGAAATCCGCGTATTTATCAACAATGGCTGCCGTATGCGCATGGTACGAGGTCAGCGAGACAATCGGATCGCCGCCCTTCTTCGCGCGGATTTGCGGAACCGTCATGCGGCGGATGGGGGCTTGGATGCTCATGTGCTTTCCTTTGCGGGGTGTAGGACACGGTTGTCGATCAGAAATACCTGACCGAATTTGGCGGCCAGCAGAATCACCGCAGGCCGTGTCAGCGGGCCTGCAATGGTGTCGAGGGTGACCGCGTCGCGGATATCCACCGATTGCACCTGCGCGCGCGGCTCGGCTTCTAATGTGGCGCGGACATGGCTGCGCAAACGGGATGCCGTGATGCCTGTAGGGGCCATCTCGGCGGCCTGTTCCAGCGCGCGGGCCAGAACGGGGGCGGCGGCGCGCTCGGCGGGCGACAGGCGCACATTGCGTGACGACATGGCCAGCCCGTCACCCTCGCGCGCGATTGGGCCGCCGATAATCTCGATATCCATATCCAGATCGCGCACAAGGGTTCGGATAACCGCAAGTTGCTGGAAATCCTTTTCGCCAAACACAGCCGCATCGGGGCGGATGATGTTGAACAGTTTGGTCACAACTGTGGCCACACCCCGAAAATGCCCCGGCCGCAACCGGCCAATCAGCACTTTCGCAAGCTCAGTCGTCTCGACAATTGTCTGGGCTTTGGGGTCGTAAACCTCGGCCGCGTCGGGCGCGAAGACCGCATCGACACCCTCGGCGCGCAGCAGGTCGAAATCGCGCGCCTCGTCGCGGGGGTAGCTGTCAAGGTCTTCGCCCGGCCCGAATTGCGTCGGGTTGACGAAGATCGTGGCGATAACCTTGCCGTTTGCACCTGCGCGCGCACGGGCCAGCCGCATCAGCGACAAATGTCCCTCGTGCAGGAATCCCATTGTGGGCACCAGCACCACATCACACCGGTGGGCGCGCCAGTCGTTTATGACGGCCCTTGCCTCAGCCTTCGTTCGGCAAATCTGCATATGTCACTGGTTCCCTGCCCCGCCTTGTTGCGCTGTGTTTAAGCGCTTGGTGCAGTTTGGGCAAGCGCGGGCGCAGTCATCAGTCAGCGGCCAGAAGCGCGAAATCCTGCGCCAGCGATTGGCGGTCATGCACGCCGTTCACCACCTGCACCCTGCGCCCCTGTGCATTCAGCAAGATCAGCGTCACACGCCCCTGACCATGGCCTGCCGCAAACCGCGCGCCTTTCTCTGTGGTCAGATTGGCGACACGGTACAGCAGTTGGTCATCATTGAAATCGCGCATGGCGGCGCGCGCCTCGCGTTGCAGGCGCGTGCAATCAGGGCAGCTTGGGTCATGGATCTGCACAATCACCGGAACGCCCTGCCCGATCACATCAAGGTCTGCTTCCGCGACAGATGCCATCACACCGTGCGCCAGAAAACCGACACCCCCCGCCACGGCAACCCCAACTGCGCCAAAAGCCACAATATTGCGCAACATGGCGCGGCGGGTTGTTGGTGACGCTGCGTTTGGGCTGAAGGCAGATTGTTTGCGTTGCCCTTTGGCTGCGGGTTTCTTGCGCCGGTTCTTGCTCATCTTGCCCTCAATCCTGTGGTGCTACAGCAGGGTATACGCCCGCTTGCCCTTGGCGCGAACCATCCTCTCGGTGTCGTGAACGGTCGTGACGGGCACGAGGAGGTCAGACCCAGCGCGCGAAGGGCGGCAGGCTCATCAGCACCGCATCGGGGTCATGGCCTGTCTGCAACCCGAATTTGGTGCCACGATCATAGACAAGGTTATATTCGGCATACAGCCCGCGATGGATAAGCTGGGTTTCCTTGTCGGCATCGGACCAGTCCATCTGCCGCCGCCGTTCGACCTGCGCGAGAAAGGCAGGCAGAAACGCGCGGCCCACATCTTGGGTGAAGGCGAAATCGCGTTCCCAATCGCCGGTGCAATGGTCGTCGTAGAAAATCCCGCCTACACCGCGCGCGCGTTTGCGGTGTGGGATATAGAAATACTCATCCGCCCATTCCTTGAAACGGGGGTACAGATCGGCACCATGCGGGTCACAATGACGCTGCAAGGTGGCGTGAAAATCGGCGGTATCTTCGGTATATTCGATGCAGGGGTTCAGGTCGGACCCACCGCCAAACCACCACCCGCCCGGTGTCCAGAACATGCGCGTGTTCATATGCACCGCAGGCACATGAGGGTTCTGCATATGGGCGACCAGTGAAATGCCACTGGCCCAGAAGCGCGGGTCATCTTGCAGGCCCGGAATTTCCTTGCGCGCGGTCAAGGACCGCTGCGCCTGATCGCCCAATGGGCCAAACACCTCTGAGACGTTGACGCCCACCTTCTCGAACACGCGCCCGCCGCGCATAACGCTCATCAATCCGCCGCCCGCATCCGCGCCATCCGGCCCTTGGCGCGAGGTTTCGCGTATCTCGAAGCGCCCCGCAGCATGGTCGGACATCGGGCCATGGGTATGGTCATCTTCCACTTGCTCGAAGGCGGCAACGATCTGGTCACGCAGCTCGCGGAACCAAAGGGCGGCGCGGCGCTTGCGGTCAATGAACAGATCGTCGGTCATGGGCAGTATCCTTTTCGCTACCCCTCAGATTTGGCATGGTGGGGCAAAAGTGACAAGATAAGTTTACATTTTCGCCAGCAGCTCTGCATGGCGGGCCAGATAGGCGTTGCGCGCGTCGCGCGGGGGGCGCAGATGCAGCGACAATTCCGACAGCAGGGCCGGATCAGGGCGGCCAAAAAACCGGTTTGCCTCAGCCTCGGTAAAGCCTGCGATGCGCGTAGCCTCCAGCCAAGCGGACAGTTTATCGGCGGATTTGATGCGTTTCTTGATCGCGGCAGGCAGGTGGGCGGGCAGCCCGAAGCGGATGTGAATCGCCACGCTCAGGCGGTCATCCAATTCGCCATAGCTGGGGCCGACCGCCGCCTTGACCGGGGAAATCATGTCCCCGATTACATATTCCGGCGCATCATGCAGCAATGCGGCCAGTTGCCAGCGCGGATCGGGGCGGGCACTGGCACGGGTGAAAATTTCTTCCACCAGCAGGGAATGTTCGGCCACGGAATAGGGCCAGTCGCCCATCGTCTGCCCGTTCCAGCGCGCAACAAAGGCCAAACCATGCGCAATATCCTCGATCTCGATATCGACAGGGGTCGGGTCCAGCAGGTCAAGGCGGCGGCCAGACAACATGCGTTGCCAGGCGCGAGGGGGTGGGGGCATGGGGCTTCTCTTGCAGGTTTTGTGATGGCATAGCTTCCCAAGCGCGGCGCGGCAAGCCGGTGACGCAACGTCGCCTTTGCGGGGCGGGTCTGGCATACGCATAGCTATAGGCCAACAGGAGAGAGGGAAAGCGCATGGAGATTGCAGGACATCTGGCGATTGTGACCGGCGGCGGCAGCGGCTTGGGTGCCGCGACAGCGCGCCATCTGGCGGCCAAAGGCGCCGAAGTTGTTATTCTGGACTTTGACGAGGCACGCGCGCAGGCCGTGGCCACCGAGCTTGGCGCGCGCGCCTATAAGGTGGATGTGGCCGATGCAGACTCCGTCGCTGCGGGCGTGGCGCAGGCTGTGGCAGATGCGCGCGGCGCGTTGCGCATGGCGGTGAATTGCGCGGGCATTGCCAATGCCGCGCGGGTTGTGGGGCGCGATGGCACCCCCTCAACCGCGCTGTTCGAGCGTGTGATTCGCGTCAACCTGATCGGGTCGTTTAATGTCATGGCCCATGCGGCGGCTGAGATGCGAAAGCTGGATGCACTGGCGGGTAGCGAGCGGGGGGTGGTTGTGAACACGTCGTCTGCGGCATGGCAGGACGGGCAGGTGGGACAAGCTGCCTATGCCGCGTCCAAGGGCGGTATTGCAGCGATGAGCCTGCCAGTTGCCCGCGATCTGGCCCGCGACGGCATTCGCTGCATGGCCATCGCGCCGGGACTGTTCCGCACCCCGATGATGGAGGCGCTGCCGGAAGAGACCACGTCCGCGATCACGGCAAACATCCCTTTCCCCGCCCGTCTGGGTGACCCGGCTGAGTTCGCGCTGTTGGTCACGCAAATTATCGAGAACCCCTATCTGAACGGCACCACGATCCGGCTGGACGGGGCAACGCGACTGCCCGCGAGGTAGCGTCAGGGTTCTGGAATGGCCGAGACCAGATCCTCAATGACATAGGCGACAAGTTGCTGTCGGCTGCTCAATTCCGATTTGCGGAATATCGAGGACAATTGCGATTTCACAGTCGATTCTGTCGTGCCGCGCAACTTGGCTATTTCGGCATTGGAGAAACCCTTAATCACCAGAATGGCGACATGGCGTTCTGTCAGGGTCAGTTTCCACACTTCAAACTGGCGGTCGACATAGTCATAAAACTGGCCCGCCGCCGCCTGCAATTGATCGTTTATGCGCGTGGCACGTCGTGACCCGATGCTCAGCAACACAACACTGCTGATTACCCCGAATAAAAGCCCGAAACTGG
>Ga0207421_10000112_pt1 | contig 90189 bp, 95 predicted proteins | sample SodLakKL_010_SED_4_FD_187542 | JGI IMG/M metagenome (GOLD analysis project Ga0207421, IMG submission 187542) | Alkaline sediment microbial communities from Lake Tanatar, Kulunda Steppe, Russia - 8KL_010_SED (SPAdes) (version 2) | ecosystem: Environmental > Aquatic > Non-marine Saline and... | reverse complement strand
GACTTGGAGAAGTTGGCCGAAGAATTAAACGAGAAAAAACTCAGTTTTGCTTCTTCTGAGAAGCTAATGCGTTATCTGGGATTGGAGGCCGGCTCTGTTTCTCCTTTTGGCCTTGTAAACGATAAGCACTCGGAAGTGGGAGCTCTTGTTCATGAAGACCTTGTAAAAGCAGAAGAAGTAGGATTTCATCCCAATAAAAACACGGCGACAGTTGTTATAAGTGGAGAAGACTTTGAAGCCTTCTTAAAGCATACGGGGAACAAGATCTCTTATTTTTCGTAGTTGGAAAGTAGTAAGAACGATCAGATTTTTTTGTTGACAAAGGGAGGGTATTCGGTGAAACTTAAATACAGAGGTTGCAAACAAACAATTAATTATTTTAGTTATGAAAACAGTATATATCATTTTATTCATTATTATTATCGCACTGGTCGGGGGTTGGTACTTTATGACGATGGAAGAAGATATGGATACAGAAAATGACTTTGCAGAGATGGATTTACGGGTAGAATTTATTCCCGAGGAGGGGATAGAGTCCCAAGAAATAAGAGTAGTAAGCAAGGAAGATGAGGTCATGTTTCAACTTACAATTGATGAGTTAAATCAGTGGACTCAAGAGAACTGGGACATTTTTGAAGAGGAACCGGAAGTAGGTGGGAGAGAGGTTGACCCGGGAGGTTTTGGTTTCTTTGACAGAGCCGCATCCATCTCCCCCAATAACAGGAAGATGATTTTTTCCGTTTCCGATTATGCGGTTGCTACTACCGTTTCTTTTGTTATTGTTGCCGACATCGAATCGGGAGAAATGGGTATGATCAATAAACCGGTTCCCGGAAGCATTGAGGACTTTTCTTGGACAGAGGACAGCGAGATGGTCGCCTACAGCTTGGGAACAGCCAGAGCGGCGGGAGACTTTCTCTCAGTGGATAATGTGGTTGATCTCGAAAGAGAATTTATGCTAAGCGAAGAGGAGCTCTTGGAAGTTTTAGACCCTGAAGAGGAGATGGTGGAAGTCGGTCAGTTTATGCCCGTATTTCAAGACTTGGAGTGGTCAGAAGGAAGGTTCTACTTTACCACCGAACACCCTGAAGAAGACCGTACAGACTGGTCTGTCGACAAAGAGGGTGTGGATCTAAGACTGGAAGAGTAGGCGATTGGATTAAAAAAAGAGGCGAGGGTTTTCTACTCTAATTTATGAAAAAAGTAAGGGTCGATGATTTGATGCAGTCGGGGTATGTTTATGAACTTTCCCATCCGGAAGGAAAAAATTTTCATTCCAATTTCAAGCCGGATCTTACTCCCAAGGAAATGCTGGAAATGGGAGTTTTTGGAGGTGTTTATATGCGTGATTGCAAAAATGAGTTTCCGAAAGATTGGTTCAAGAAAGCAAAATTGGCACCGGCGAATATAAAGGATCATTTGGCGGAACTAAATTACTTTAAAGTAAATGCCAGCCAACCCCTTTCCGTTTGGAGAGAGAAGGGTTGGATACACAAGGATGATCCGAGAGGGTGGTTTCAGTGGTATTGCAGGTATTATATAGGCAGAAGACACGAGGATGACGAAAGGCAGATAAAAAGATGGAGACAGATCAAGCGGCATATCGGACAGATAAAAAAGAATTGCAAAAAAGGGGACGAAGATTGTAGAAGAAAGCAAAGGCAGGCCGTTTTGCACTGGGCCTATGACAGTAGAAAAATATAAAAATTTATTATGGAGAATATTTACTTGAGCATATTTTTTTTCGGATTATTGATCTTACTTGCAGCTGTCCTGGTTAATTTTTTGGCCGGCACCCTGGGCGTTTCCACTTGGTATGATTTTTTGAAAAGCATTCAAGCAAATGGATTACTGGAAACAGTCAAAGACACAGGACTTTTTTCTTATATTTTCTTGTTCTTGATCTATCCTTTTTGCTTGGGACTTATCGGTTATTTTGCTTTTTATTATTTAATTAAATAAAAGGAAAAAGAATAAAGAAGCTTAGTTTTGATGTTCATTTACGGAAATGGCTTTTATTTTGATAGAAACGGTGCAATAATTAACAAATTGTTATATTTTTTTGTAATAAAGAAAGGATCAAGAAAAATATCCAAAACTGATCAATGAATTTATAAGCAATAAACTTAATTTTTATGAGGTTATTTTCAAGAAAAAGCATAAAGAACATATCAAAGCCCATAAAAGGAATGATTATTGGCGTGGCATTGCTTCTTATTCTAATTATATGGTTTTTATTCAATCCGATAGTTACAGAAGAAAGGGTGGAAAGAGAAATAGAGGCGATCAAAGAAGAGATCAGTGCAGTAGAGGAGGAAGGGTGGAGAAAACTGGAAGAGGGCGAGGCCTATAATGGAGATTATTTCATTTATTATTCCGAGAGACTTAATGAATTGGAAAAAGAAGCCAGAGAGATTTCTCAGGCAGTGGAAGAAGGAGATGCTTCTCTTGAAAGTGCATGGGAGGAAATCAAGCGAATCAATAGAGAGGTGAGTGAAATAAGAAGAGCGGTGGAAGTATGGAATTAAATGAACTCAATTTTTTAATGCAAACGAAAAATTAATGGACATAAAGAAAAGAAAAATTGGGATAATCATTTTCGGGGGAGTTGCTGTCGTATTTTTTGGCTTTTTTGCTCTTTCTATCAATGAAAATGTTCGTTCTTCTGCCCGTGAAGGGGAGCGTGAAAAAGAAGATATTGTGGTTGCGGCTTGCCCCACATTTCATTATATGCTTGAAAAATTAAAAGATGTTGAGAATGTAAGGGTGGTGAAGACTTCCAGTACCGGGGAAACATTAAAGATGATTGATGGGGAAGTCGCGGATATGGGCATTTCAGGTAGGCCATTAAAAGAAGGTGAGCCCTCTCTTTCTTATGAAGTTATCGGAGAAGGGTATGATTTCATCTTTTTGGAAGAGTTTGTGATCAGAGAGCAAAATATGAGCAAACTCCTTTTTTATACCGATATTGAAAAAGAAAAGATCTTGGAGGATTTTGACCATATTTCAAATGACAATCTGGTAAAAGCAGATGATGCCAAAGAATATATGAGGGATGGTGTGGTAATTACTTTTTTAGATGGAAGGATGGAGGGGGAGAGTGTACATATTTTGAAGAACAACGGGGAGAGGGTTCGCCTCTCAAGAAGACCAAGAGTTTATTATTCACCGGAGAGTAGAATAAAAGAAAGAGAGTCAATCAAAAAGGTGATACTGGATTCCATAAGAGAATAAACAATAGCGATGCATTCCGGCAATAAAGCCACCGACTCCTTTTATAGATATAAAAAAAGGAAAACTGTTTGCTCTCAAAATGGAAATACTGCTTAAAGCCCAAAGTCGAAATTAAAATCTTTATTTTGTGATCATGCTATTTGAGAAGTATAAAAAGATCATCAATTACGGTGCGACATCGCTACTGGCCTTGGTGCTTCTCTTGTCAATTTTTATTCTTATAGAGAAAGAAGGTGAAACGGGTCAGCCGGGGGAAGTTACGGAGATGTTTGAGGTCAGGCTGCCTGTCGAGGTTATGTTTGCCGATGTGTTTATGGATGGAAGAACAAAGTTTGTTTTAGTAAAGGATGGAAAAGAGGATTTTTTTGAATTTTGCCTTGACGGAAGAAGAGAAGAAAGAGGGTATTTTTATATAAATGCGATCCATCCAAGTGATGAAAATGCTCAAAAGATAACATATAAAGGAAAAGGAGAAAGAGAGCTATTGAAAATACTAAATAGCTGGGATTCTTCGGACTGGGAGCCAAGAAATGAATATGATGACACAAAGGAAATTGCAAAAGGGTTGATAGAAAAGCTTGAAAAAAGAACGAGGTGGTGGGAATTATTCTAGACGATACATAATATTGACAAGGTGTAACAATTTGATATCATGCAGTTGGTGAAGGTCCTCATAAGCACCATATTTTGAGGTAGAGACTTTCCAAAGTGATTCTTAAAGGGGGCCTTCGCCATCCAATATATTGTTCTTTTAAGGTAAGTTCTTTACCAAACGCCCGTCGGAATATCCGACGGATTTTTTCTTAAAAATACTTTTAAAAAGCTTTCTTTGTATTATAATAACTGAAGCATCTATAAAAATATCTGGTTTTGGCAATGAAAAAACATTCCTCCAAAAGAGCCACAAAAGGAAAAATCGCCTATAGAACGCCATCGGTCTTTCTTCATAAAAAAACGATGGAGAATGAGAAGAGAAAGATGAGAAAAAATCAACAAATAAAGAAACATGGAAAGAACTAAGTGGGAAAAGGAGTTAAGGGAGGTCGTTAGCAAAGAGCTTTTTTGTTCTGCTCACAAGATGGATCATATAGAAAGAGTTTACGATCTTTGTCTTGTTTTGGCCGAAGGGGAGTCGGTTAATATTGATGTTCTCAAGGCGGCAGCATTATTGCATGATATTGCAAGAGTAAAAGAGGATAATGACCCCACTGGCGAAACAGATCATGCAAAAGAGGGTGCCAAGATGGCAAAGGATATCTTAAGGAAAAAAAGTTTTCCCGAAGAAAGCGTGAAACACGTTGAAGAATGTATTATCTCTCACAGGTACAGAAGTAATGAGGTTGCAGTTTCCAAGGAGGCCAAGATCCTTTTTGATGCCGACAAGCTGGACAATATCGGGGCCATTGGAGTTGCTCGTGCCTTTGTTTGGGTCGGAAAGAATAACGCTCTTATTTTTAACAAAGAAGACTCGGATGATTATACAAAGAGTAATCTGCACGGAGGGAAAAAAGGAAGGATAAAAGATGCTTCAAAGCATAGTCCTCAAATGGAATATGAGACAAAGACCAAATTCTTGATCGACAAGATGTATACTAAAAAAGGAAGAGAAATGGCAAAAGAAAGGATGAGTTTTTATGAAGACTTCCTAAATAGACTTGAAAAAGAAATAAGAGGGGAAATATAGAGATCATTCGTAAAAAATGATAATAAAATATTTCATATACAAAAGAATAAGAAAATATTTAGCGGAAAGAAAAAAAGGAAATAAAAAGAAAGAAATGTACCCGGCACAAAAAGATATCAGTATTTTTAAGAGAACAAGAGGCGGGATTCTATGAGGATCATACATCGTAATGGGAGAAAGATAAGAATAAGAAGTATTTCAAGGAACGACCTCAATAAGGTGGATAAGTTCTTGGATTTTGTCAATTCATTGGTTGACGAAAATGCAATGATCTTTATGAAGTACAAAAAGACTTTTGCCGAGGAAAAGAGTTGGCTTTGGGAGAAAATAAAAAGCGTTGAACGAAGTGAGGAGGTGGCGCTGATAGCGGAAGGCGAAAATGAAATCGTGGGAATCACAAGCATTTCTTCACACACGGAAACGGAGGATCATGTCGGCGAGCTTAGCATTGCAATAAAAGATGGATATAGAGGATTTGGATTAGGAGGGGAGTTAACAAAAGAAATCTTAAAAGAAGCAAAGGAAAGATTGAAGGTTACCCCGAAAGTTGTAAGGTTGAGTGTTTTTTCAAATAACGACCCTGCTATAAAACTCTATGAGAAAATGGGATTCAAAGTGGTTGCCAAGATACCGAAGCAGATCCAGTATGAAGGGCGCCTATTGGATGAAGTGGTTATGATGAAGGAGTTGTGAGCGTGAAAAATGACAAATTCTTTGATATTCTAAAGAAAGAATGGTGAAAAATATTTTCATAACCGGCTCCCCGGGAGTTGGGAAGACCACCCTGATAAGAAGAATAATTGATAGTGGAAGCTTGAGGAAAGCAAAGGGTTTTTATACTCAAGAAATACGTGAAAATGGCGAACGTAAGGGATTTAAGGTAGTTGACCTAAAGGGGAGGGAGGGGGTGCTTGCGCACATAAATATTGGTGGCCATCACAAAGTGGGAAAGTATAAAGTTGACACCAAAGCCTTGGAAGAAGTTGGCATTAAGGCGATAAAGGAGGGGTTAAACGAGGGAGCAACAATCATAGTGGATGAGGTGGGTCCTATGGAGCTTTGCTCCGAGAGTTTCAGGAAAACGATTCTTGAGGTCTTGGATAGCGAAAATAAGGTTATTGGTACAATAAAACTTTCCAAGGATAGGTTTTTGGAAAGTATAAAAAACAGGGAGGATACCAAGATATTTCACCTTGAAAAAAACAACTTCGAAGATTTAAAATGGGAGATAATGATGGATTATTTGTGATTGCGAGCACAACGCTTGCGGCGGTAGCTCAGTTGGTAGAGCATCTGCTTCCCAAGCAGAAGATCGCGGGTTCGAGCCCCGTCCGCCGCTCAATGCTTTAATTTTATTCTCATCTTATTTACTCTGATAAAAAATGAAGATTTTTGTTACCGTTAAGTGCAACGCAAGGAAGGAGATCGTTGAAAGGATCGACGAAGATCATTTTAAAATTTCGGTAAAGGAGTCGCCTCTCAAAGGAAGAGCTAATGATGCAGTAAAAAAACTTTTAGCAAAACACATTGATATCTTGCCCGATCATCTAAAGATCGTTTCGGGGAAAAGTTCTTCCAAAAAAGTGATTAAAACAATCAGTAGGTAAATTATCAAAAAGAAAAAAGGAGGTTTACTAGCCCTCCTTTATATGTTGCTTTAACATTGATTTTAGATCTTCTAAATTCTCTTCTTTTCTTTTCTCGATCCTTTTCCACATTTCCGTACAATCTTGGCATTGATCGGCATCATTCTTGTATTTTCCCTTTATCCTCCACAAACTTTTGTGCTCTTCAATAAGTTGATTTGTTAAATTATACAGATGGTCGTCAAACATTTTAATAAAAGCTTGATTTATAGACAGACCTTTTAAATGATCCCAAAAGTTATATGATTTTTTTGCTTTCTGTTATAATATAATTGTTAGAAAAATAAATAAAGAGGAAAATGAAAAAATTGAAAAAAAGCGAAAAAAACAAGGTTCTTGCTGGAATATTCGGGGGGATCGGGGAGTATTTCAACGTGGATCCCGTATTACTTAGATTACTGGGTCTTTTGCTGTGTCTTGTAACGGGAATCATTCCATTCTTGGTTGTTTATATTATTGCTGCCATGATCGTGCCAAAAGAAGAGGGTAAAGAAAAAGAGGCAACCTCTCTTTTAAGAAAATGGTGGTTCTGGGTCATTGTTGTGATCATTTTATTCTTGTTCGTGTTGCCAGTAATTGCTCTTCTCGGGCTTGGGCACAAAATGGTGGAAACAGGAGGTCCGACGAAGATAGAAGAGCAGGTGGAATACTATCATGATGATGTAAAAGAATTGATCACAAAGGAAGAAGAATCTTTATTAGAAGAGTAATTTATATTGTTTTATGAAGAAGGTGCCGTTGAATCCAAAAAAGAAAGAAGTAAAGGACAGTACTATGGTTGCTATCATAATAGGACTTCTTGTCGTAATGGTCGTTTTGGGCTTCTTCATTTTCAGGTTTCCCAAGGAAGAGGAAAGAAGGGCAGGTGAAGAGAGGGTGGCATCGGAGGATAAAGAGAATAATGATGAAGAAATATCTTTTGATGAAAGAAAAGAAAAGGTTTTAAGTGACTTTATCGGGAAGATGCACGAAAGCAACCCCCTTGATGAGGATAATCTTTATAACAAAGAAGGTTTCAACTCTACTACTCTAATATTGTCAGTAGCAGCCAAGGCCAATTCCGAGGATGAGGATCCGCGAGAAGAAATGAAGCATGTAAATTATCACCCTCCCGGGGAAGTGAGTTATGAGAACAGGTTGCATTTTTCAAGCTACAGGAACGAGGTTTCCGACTATTTTGAAGATATAACAAAAGAGGTGGGAGGCGATCATGTGAGCAAAAAGAGTGTTGTACTGAATAAGGAGTATGAAGAAGGGGAACGACTTATTGATATTGATTGGGAAAAGGATATGGATCTTTACTATGTTCCCTCCGAGTACGTAATTGATGTAATGAGAGATCTTCCCACGTTTGTTGGAGCAATGTTCATTAAAGAAGGAGATGATGTTATCGGGCTTGACGTAAGAAGTGAAGGAATTGTTGTAGAGCAAAGCGATATTGTTCATGCATCAAGCAAAGAAGGGAAGGTTGTAAGAGGAAGTTTTCTAGATCACATAGATGAGGCGGATTTCCATGGCGTTATCTTCTTTGAGTTCAATGAAGTGAAGTAAACATGAAGAGATTTTCACTTATTATATCGGGATCTCTTGTTATTCTTGTTTTTCTTGTGATCCTAGCTCTGCTTATTTCAAGAGAGGAAAAGACGATGCAAGAAGAGATCAGTTCTGCGGAAAAAGAGGAAGAGAAGATAGAGAGAGAAGAAAGTATAAAGAGCATCGCTTATGAATTAAAAGGTTCTCCTTATGAACTTGGTCCTATCGGGGAAGAGAAAGGAGAAAAATTGGTGAGAAAAGATGCTTTTGATTGTACTTCCTTTGTGCTTACAGTAGCAGCATTATATGCAAACAAAGAAGAGGTGAAAGAAGAAATGAAGCATATAAATTACCATCCTTCCGGGGAAGTGAGTTATGAGAACAGGTTGCATTTTTCAAGCTACAGGAACGAGGTTTCCGATCGTTTCGCGGACATAACAGAGAAGGTGGGGGGAAACTTTGTGGTCACGGAAGAGGTTCTGTTAAACAAACATGTTCCCGGTCAAGGGAGAGTTATTGATATTGATTGGGAGAAGAAGTTTGATCTGAGCTATATTCCCGAAGAACATGTCTTACAGATCCTTGATGATCTTCCGGAAGAAGTAGGTGTGGGTTTTGTCGGTGAGGAATCTTTCCAAAAGGGTCTTGATATAACTCATGAAGGTTTTGTTTTTGGAGGAGAAATTCTTGTTCATGCTTCGGCAAAAAGAGGCGAGGTGTCGGAGGAAATGTTCTTGGATTATTTATCGGATGAAAAGCACAAAGGGGTTATCTTTTATAAGGTTGAAAGCTAAGGAATATTGTATTATTATTAAGTTACTATCAATATAAAAAGATAAGATCATGAAAAAAACGATCAACAACCTTACAAAAGCTTTTATTGGGGAAAGTCAGGCAAGGAATAGATATACTTTTTATGCAAGTGTTGCCAAAAAAGAAGGTTATGAGAAGATAGCGGAGATCTTCAATGTGACTGCGGAGCAGGAAAAACAACACGCAAAGTGGCTTTTTAGGCACTTGCAAGAGATAAAAGGAAATATGGATGAGGTGGAAGTGGAAGCCGATGCCCCGCTTGTTTTTGGAGATACGAAGGAAAATCTGAGATCGGCAATAAAGGGGGAGAACTATGAACACACCGACATGTATCCCGAATTTGCAAAAGTGGCCAGAGAAGAGGGTTATGAGAAAATAGCAAATAGATTGGAGGCTATTGCAAAAGCGGAAGAGCACCACGAAGAAAGATATTCCAAGTTACTTGAGAACCTTGAAAATGAAACGCTCTTCAAAAAAGAAGAGAAGGTGTGGTGGGTTTGTCGCGAGTGTGGTTACTATTTGTTATCCACTGAGCCTCCGGAAAAATGTCCATCTTGTGATCATCCAAAGGGATTCTATGAGGTAAAGTGCGAAGAATATTGATCAAAGAGTGCTACTAAAACCAAAAAAGAAGGGTTTTAAATCCCTTCTTTTATTTTATCTATTATAGAGAACATGTCTGCTTCTCTATTCTCTGAGTGAAGAATGACTATTCCGACAGGTTTTTCGTTTATGTTAAATATTGCGGTAGAGGTTTGCTTTGCTTGAGGAAGATAACCGTTCTTTCCTCCCATGTAATTGGATAAATGGTAGAAACGATTGGTGTTCATGAATTTGAGAAGTCTTCCTTCTTCATTAGGGAGCCAAAAGTCATTATCTCTACTTATTTCTAAAAGTTCGGGGTGTTCTTTGTGAACATAAGAAATGAGTTTTGCGAGATCTCCGGCAGTGGAACGATTATTTGGATTCAAACCATGACTATCGACAAAATGGGTGTGATGCATGCCCAAATCTCTTGCTTTTTTGTTCATAAGATCAACGAATCGATCCTTTCCTTTAAAATACGACAAAGCATTCGCGGCATCGTTGGTCGATTGGATAAGAGAAGCTTTTAATAAATTTTCGGCGGTTACCTCAAGACCCTTAAATAAGGCCGGACTATGTCCGTGAGTATCCAACATTTTTTCCGAGAGCACAATCTTTTCGTTTTTTTCCATATTTTCCGCGACGATCACCCCGGTCATCATTTTGGTCACCGATGCTACGGGATAGGAGTGTTGGGGATTCTTTTCTATTATCACGGAACCTTCCTCCAAATCCATTGCCAAATAAGAGGAAGCGGTTATATCATCTCGGGAATTCATGTTTTCTATGAGTTGCTTCAAAACGGAGATCTCACGTTTTACTATCTCCAATTGCTGGATCAATCTATCCCGGTTCCAATTCGATATAGATGATCCTTCAGCAATAAAGGGAGTGAAAAGAAGAACTGCGGAGAGAATAGGGAATAAAAAGGAAAATTTTTTCATATCACAAAAACTTAATGTTTATCTGTTAGTTATAATTATATTAAGTATCAAAAACAAAGCAAGTAAAGAGATCACGTAAAAACTCTTTTAATGCGGGGATTAAGGCAAGTTATTATTTCGTAGGTCGATGTTCCCGCAAGAAAAGAAAGATCGTCCGCGGCTATTTCTTCTTCTCCTTCTTTTCCTATGAGAGTGACTTCGTCTCCAATTTTTACATCTTTTATATCGGTAATATCTACAAGCGTCATGTCCATGCAAACCCTTCCGAGGACCTTTGCTTTTTCCCCTCTTATTATTACTTCTCCTATACTTGAAAGAGAGAGGGGGAATCCATGCCAATAACCAATAGGGAGTATGGCCACCCTAGAGGGCCGATCCAATCTCTCGGTCATGTCGTAACCGACAAAACTTCCCTCGGGAAGTTCTTTTACTTGACTTATTATTGTTTTCCAAGAAAGAACCGGTTTTAGTGATAATTTGTTTTTGAAGGCAGCTTTGGTCTCCTTTGACGGCCATAATCCATACACTCCTATTCCCACTCTAACCATGTCAAAATGAGATTCCGGAAATATGATGGTACCTGAGGTGGCTGCGGCATGCTTTGTAAGATTTTGAAAACCCTCTTTTTCCATTACATCGGTCGCTTTTTTAAAATCACCTATTTGTCCCATGGTCACAGCTCTGAAGGAAGGATTCTTTGCGGAAGCAAAATGGGTGTAAATTCCTTCCGTGACAATTTTGTCCTTTAACCTTTTTAGTGTTCTAATAACTTCTGGTATCTCGGAGACAAAGAATCCTTGCCGATGCATCCCCGTGTCAATCTTCAAATGGATCTTTATTTTATTTTTCCCGGATTTGATGTTTTGAAGATTTTCCAAGGTGGGGAAGTCGGCTATTGTTAAAGAGATATTATTTGAAGCTGCATACTCTACATCATCTTTTAGAGTGTACCCCAATACCAAGATGGGCTTTTTGACCCCCTTTTCTCTCAAGGTCTTCCCTTCTATGATAGAATCCACGGCCAAAAGATCGATATCCATACTCTCCGCTTCCAAGGAAAAATCTATCAAGTTGTGACCGTAAGCATTTGATTTTACTACTGCCGCAAGAAGGCGATCGGGACCGATCAAGCTCCTGAATACCTTGCAGTTGTGTTCAATATTTTCTTTTTTAACCTCTATCCATGTACGCATTTTAAAGGATTATATACCATAAATAAGCTTTTTGAAAGAAAAAGTCACTCTTTTTAGAGAGCGACTTTTTATTGTTTCTTACTCCCATGGCCAATTAATACCTTTCCAATGCAAATATCCCGGCGGGATCGATTCCAGCTTGGAGAGAAGGTCTTCAAATCCGTAGCTTTCCTTAACTTTATTTATATAATCATGTTCATTCAGTTTTCGGGGAGTTCTACTCAGTCTTGTCTTTTGGAGTTCATCGGACCTGTGAAGAGGATCCCAAAGGTGAAGCTCTCCATTGATGTTTTTCGTCATTCTTCTCATCGTGATCGCCTCTCCTTTTACTGCTCTTTCTCTTTGAGCAAAAGAAAGGTGGCGATCTCCTGAAGAAAGAAGAGAAAAAGAAGATATCTTAAGTCCCACGGCGATCGCGTTGAATCTTTGCCCTTTGAATCCGAAGCTGACAACGGTCATTGTTTCGGGCCATTCCTTTTTCTTTTCATAAAAAGCAAGGCACGAGAATAAGACATTTTCAAAAGAATCTCTGGCAAAATTCTCACACACTATTTCCGGTAAAAAGAAAGAGTTTTCGTGGGAATTATTGCAGAAGATAGTATCAGAAAAGAGTCCGGGGTAACTTTCTTGAATGAAGTTTCTCATTCCTTGCGCTTCCGTTTTGGCGGTATTGAGGTGAGGTCTTGTTTGTCCTCCGCTAAGCACCAGAGTGGAATTGTTTTTCATTGTTGCCAACTTGATGCCCCAAAGAAGATGTTCCTCGTATGCACCTTCTTGTCCGGAATAACCGCCTTTCCACACGCCATCTTCCCATATCGCATGACCGGCAACCAAAATCAGATGAGCCATAATACCCTCCTTTTTCTTAGATGTTAATGAGCTTACGTACCATTTTTATAGTACTTTTTTGATTTTTTGTCAAAGAACTTGAAAATTTTGCAAAAATAGTTATAATAAAAAATACTTGAAAAAAGGGGGTGAAAGAATTGAGTGTACCTGGACCTTTTACAACCAGAAGGAGAAAAGGATCCCTTTACCACGAACCTCATCTTCCCAGGCAAAGAGATGATTTTACATTACGATATATAGCTTCATTCTGGAGTTCTTATATTAGCTTACCCATGACCGGAATAATGCTCATTGTGATGGGTCTTCTTCTTGCGGCATTTGAGGGAGCTCTCATCGAAATGATGAGGGCAGCTACCTTTGAGGTGGGAAGCGCATCATTTATTCCTCAAAAAATAATGTCATACACAGGAGCGGTCTTCGTAGCTAAAGGGTTCTATAATTTCTTAAACAGGTAAAAAGGGAATATTAAAGCCGCAATAATGCGGCTTTTTTTATTTTTCTTTTTTTGGTAAAATGAAAAAATGCAGGATAACATAGAATTTGAAGATTTTAAGAAGATCGATATTCATATAGCGGAAGTGGTACAAGCGGAGAGAGTAGAAGGTTCTGAGAAACTACTTAAGGTGGAAGTGAAATTGAAGGACGAAAAAAGAGTTATTGTTGCGGGAATTGCTGATACTCATAGACCGGAAGATCTTGAGGGAGAGCAAGTAGTGGTGGTAAGCAATCTGAAGCCCAAAAAGATATTCGGCATAGAAAGCCAGGGCATGTTGCTCGCGGCCGAAGAAAACAAGGAAGCGATATTATTAAAACCCGAGAAAAAGGTTTCTTCGGGATCTAAGATACATTAAGGGTATGAGAAAAATAATAATTATTGTCCTGATCTCTTTTTTGGTAATCGGGGGATCGTTGTATTATTTTGCTTGGGAGAGACAACTTCCGGAACCTTTTCACGGATGGTTCTCCGATGAAGAGGTAGAAGTTCCGGAAGAAGAGGAAGAGATGACGGGGGAGCAAAAAAGGAATAAAGAAAGGGAAGAGCATTTGGAAGCAATAGCGGGGGCTATACTGTCTTATGCCGAAGACAACGAAGGAAGATACCCGGCTTGTATCACCGAAGGAGATGTTCCTCTCCCTCCGGAAGAAGAGGCGGGGGATCGTTTGAGAGTTTGCGGTGAATTGAGGGATTACTTGGGAGAATTGCCCGATGATCCTTTGAGTAATGAGCATTATAGAATAGGTTGGTACAAGGATAATCCAAATAGGGTTATTATATGGTCCACGGCCGAAGAAGCTATTGAGGGTCATATTTGGGCCATTCGGTGATAAATTAAAAGCAAGTAACCATGAATAAAAATATATTAGCCATATTAATTGGAGCTGTTATTATTTTGGCAGCGTTCTATTTTGCCGCTCTTCCGGAGGAAAGAATAGATACAACAAACAATAATGTGACAGAAGAAGAGGATGGTGAAGAAAGGGAGGAAGATGAGGTGGTAGAGAACGAAGAGAGTATCAGTGAAGATGATGTAGACATAACAGAAGATTTCATTAGTTGCTTAGAGGAGAAAGGAGTGGTCATTTATGGCAGTAAGTTCTGCCCCGCTTGCACAATGATGGTAGAATCTCTCGGAGGTCATGAAATGGCAGAACCGGTATATGTGGAATGTACGGAAGAAGAAGCGAGGTGTGACGAGGAAATGGAAGGAGGAGCGGTTCCTGAGATACAGATAGAAGGAGAGGTCTTTAAAGTGGGTGCGATTGCTCCCGAAGTTCTTGCCAAAGAAACAAATTGCGAATTATAAGATTAAGCGGTTGCCGTTATGAAAAAGAAGGGAATTCTTTTGATCCTTTTTTTTCTCTTTATGGCACTCCCTTTTTTCGTCATCGGAGAAGGGGATAGCGATAAAGATTCTAAAGGATCACTTCTTATAGATGAAGAAAGATTGGAGGAAGAGGTCGTTATTCATTTCTTTGATGATAGGCTTTGCCCTGTTTGCCAGAAGGCGAAGGATTATGCAAAGGAATTGGATGAGAGATATACTCAAGTAAGCTTGGAGCTTTACTCCATCACTGAAACGGAAAAATTGCATCAATTGGCCGATGAAAGGGGAGTTGAGGACTATGACATCATGGCTCCCACCATTTTCATCGGGGATAGTTTTCTTCAGTTTGCAAGTTTTTCCGAGAGGCATGAAAAAATGATGGTTGATGCCATTAAAGGAGAGGCAGTAGAAGAAGATTGTTGTATAATCGAGGTTCCTTTTTTGAATATAGAGGTAGATACAAGTGAGTGGTCTCTGGGTCTTGCCGCGGTAGTTCTTGGAACAGTGGACGGGTTCAATGTGTGCTCCATAGGAGCTCTCATGTTGATACTTTCCATGGTTCTTATGTTTGACTCCAAGAAGAAGATACTCTTTTTCGGAGGACTTTTTATTGTTACGGCTGTCATAGTATATGGAATACTGGTTTTTGCTTGGGGGTGGCTTCTCAACGTTCTGGTGAAGGAGATGGAACTTCTGCGAGCGATCATAGGTGTTGCGGCACTGGGAGGAGGTGCTTATTTCTTTAGAGAGTTTCTGCGATTCTATAGGCATGGACCGACTTGTAAGTCTTCGGAGTCAGCTTTGGCCCAGAAGGCTACCGAAAAATTGAAGAAATCTTTTCAGGATCCCAAAAAGGGGATGTGGTATTTGGCTCTTTCGGTCATGTCGTTCGCAGCAATAATTACTTTAGTAGAACTTCCTTGCTCCATAGGGATACCTCTTACCTTTTCGGGAATATTGGCAGCTTCTGAAATATCTCTTGTTTCGTATATTCTTTATATAGCCATCTTCCTTTTCTTTTACATGCTCATTGAGCTCGTTATTTTTCTTGGAGCGGTATTTACCAAAGACATTTGGTTTGTAGGATCCAGAGTTATTACCTGGATAACGTTTGTTGGAGCAATGGTATTGTTCTATTTGGCGTTCTATTATTTACCGTTCTTTTAATTAAAAAAATCATGTACGAATTAGTAATAATAGGAGGCGGCCCTGCAGGGATTACTGCCGGAATATATGCCGCAAGAAAAAAAATAAAGACCTTACTGATAACAAAGGATTTTTTGGGGCAAGCCGGTCTTACGGGAATTATTGAAAATTGGCCGGGGGAAAAAAAGATCAGCGGACCGGATCTCATGAGAAAATTTGAGGATCATCTCAAAGAGCATGATATTGATATAAAGGAAGGGGAGCAAGTATTTTCATTAAAAAAGAAAAAAAGATTCGTTGTATCTACGGAATGGGAGAGTATTGACGCAAAAGCGGTCATTGTTGCTACCGGAAGAAGACAAAAAAGGCTGGGGGTCAGAGGGGAAAAAGAGCTTACGGGTAAAGGAGTGGTTTATTGCACCACTTGTGATGCTCCTTTATTCAAGAACAAGAGTGTAGTTGTAGCAGGAGGGGGAAATGCCGGATTTGAAGCTGCCATTGAACTCACTGATCACGCGAAGAAAGTATTCCTTTTTGAGGGTGCCAACGATTTTAGCGCTGATGAGTTTTTGCAAGAACAAGCCAAGGAAAGAGGGGTAGAGTTATATACCGGAAGAACAATAGAAGAGATAAAAGGAGATAATTTTGTAGAAGAAGTTATTTACAATGATGCAGGCAACAAAGACAGAGACTCTATGAAAACCGAAGGCGTTTTTGTACAAATAGGATCTGTCGCTATAAATGATTTTTTAGATGACGAATTAGTGGATTTTGATAAGAATGGGGATATAATGATAGATCAAGGAAATTGCTTTACAAAGACCGAGGGGCTTCTTGCCGCCGGAGATGTTACTAACACAAGGGATAAGCAAATAATAGTTTCTTCGGGAGAGGGGGCCAAAGCAACTCTTTCTTTGTATGAATATCTAAAAAGAAAGTAATGATGGTATCAAGGATATAAAGAAAAATGACAGGAACAAGACCTGTCATTTTTTGTATTTTTTCTTTAAAGCCATCCCTCCTCTCTTAGACCTCACTTCTTTATGATAATTTAGTAATTCCCTAACCTCTTTATAAAGATACGGATCGACATTTTTCAGTCTTTTGCTTACGTCAATATGGATCGTGGTTTTACTTACTTTCAAGATTTCCGCGGCTTTTCGGACAGTAAGGCGCTTCTCCACCATCAGATGTCCCGCCCGCTTGACTCTCTCATAGCAATCTTCTTTCACAGAACCCCCTCCTTTTTCGCTAAACCTCCAGAGCCTTTCTGGTAATCAGGCTCATTGTGTCGTATTTGGCACTCATTAGATATCCTATTTCTTTGCCACTTATTCCGTAGAATGTGTGGTAAAAATTTCTTCCCAAAAGAGAATAATCTTTGAGAGTCATTGTTCTTCTATGGGCCCTTCCTATGAATACGGTGCAAATAAGAAAGCATACATCCCCAGCTCTTTGCCAGCTCAAATAATCGTTCATGTCCTCTACTTGTGAGAGATAGTCTATAGCGTAAAAACTGGGTAAAGGGTCTTTTACGGTACTGGAGATCGTTTTTGCAATATACTTTCCGCAGAGAAAGAAGTCGGATTCCAGATGATTCTCCGTGATCAAGACCCCGGAGATCCTCTTTTCTATCATTTTTTCCAGCTCATCGAAGTCTGCAAGCAATAGCTTCTCGCCGACAACTCTCTCTTTTTCTTTTTGCATTCTTTGCGCTTCCTTCATTAATTCTGAAAGTGTCCTTCTAAAGGATGCCTTTTTGAGATTTTTAAAGTGCAGAATATCTCCCAACTTAAACACCTCCTTTTTGTGTAATGCTTGCATATTTAACACCACTTGTTATTTTTGTCAACACTATTAAGATAGTTAACAAGAGCAAAAGAGGTATTGGTATGGGTATTGAACGTGAACAAGGGTCCAATAAAAAAGATAACTACATTAAGGAGTATGAGTAAAATATTTCTTGCCACGCGAAATAAATACAAAGAAAAACAATTCTCTTATTTATTAAAGGATACGGGAATTGATATTGTGACGATCACGGAATACGGTTTCAAGGAATCTCCGGATGAGGACGGGCTCACGGCAAGAGAAAACGCTCTTCTAAAGGCTCGTTTTTGGGTCAGAAGGTCGGGCCTTCCGACTCTGGCAGATGATGCGGGGCTGGAAGTGGATGCTTTAAACGGAGAACCGGGGGTAAAAGCAAGAAGATGGGGAGGGAGATTTCCCGATGATGTAAGCGACGAAGAGTGGCTCGATTATCTTTTAGAAAGAATGAAAGGGATTCCTTTTAGCAGGAGAACAGCACTATACAGGGCTGCTTGGGCACTGGTTCTACCCAATAAGAAAGAGTATGTGAGAGATATAAAATTGAAATTTATCATACTCAAAGAACCGAAAAGAGGATATTCTCTGGGCTCTCCGATGAGCGCAGTAAGGTATTTTCCCGAGTATGGCAAAGTTGAGAACGAATTAACAGAAAAAGAGCAATGGGAGGAGCTTTATAGGGAAATGAAAGGTTTTGATATTCCAAGCAAGATCCGATGAAAAAAATATTTTTTTCTAAAGAGTGTTTAAATTATGGAGCGTTCCATATTGAGGGCCCTGAAAGAATAGAAGGAGCTGTAAAAGGGCTTAAAGAGAAGGGGTATCTTTTTTGCAAACCGGAAATTGCCACTGAAAAAGAACTTCTTCTGGTTCATAGTAAAAAATATATAGAAGAACTTAAAAGAGGGGAATTGATGAGGTGCCCCGATACTCCCGTTTATGATGGTATCTATGATCATGCAAGGTTTTCTGCGGGAAGTGCGATATCGGCAGCAAAGTCGGAAGGCTTTTCGATGATGAGACCTCCGGGACATCATGTGGGAAGTGAGGGGTTTGCTCTTGGAGTCAAAAGCAGGGGTTTCTGTTATTTGAATAATATTGCAATAGCTGTGAAGTGTCTTGGAAAGAGAACTCTCATCATTGATATTGACGGGCATCATGGGAACGGAACAGAAGAGATCTTCAAAGGTAATAAGGATGTGAGCTTCCTATCCCTTCATTGCAGATCGATCTATCCGGGAACCGGCTTGAGTTCTCAGGGAAATTGCTTCAATTTTCCCTTAAGGGAAAATTGTGGCGGAGATATTTACCTAAGAACACTTAAAAGAGGCTTAAGGATGATCGATATGGAAAAAGTAGAGCTTATAGCTGTTTCTGCGGGATTTGACGGTTTTAAAGGAGATCTGGCGTCTTTGGGACTTGCGGGAGATGATTTTTTTGAGATAGGGAAACTTCTTGGTAAAGAGAAGAGGCCAACTTTTTTTGTTCTTGAAGGAGGTTATGTTTCCGCCAATATAGAGGAGGGGATAGATAAGATCCTAAAAGGCTTTGAACGCAAATAGATAATCCATTTACAAAATATTTTTTTATTGTATTATATAGCAAAGAAATTCAAGAAGGAGGGTTTAATATGCAGATCTATTCCGCGCCAAAGAGTGTACTTGAGGACGAAAAGAAGAAAAAAACTCTGAAAATAATGGAATCCGTAGGAGTAAGAATAGAAGAAAAAGAAGATAGGGTCGATGTACATTTCTTAAACGGAGTGGATGTAAGAGCACTGATGGAAAAATTTCCGGAAGTGGAAGAATTGAATTTAAAAAAGCTCTTTGAGAGGGTCAAATAATGACCATAAAAACCGAGAATATTTTCTCGGTTTTTTTATATATTGCTGCCAATAAGCAAGTTCTGTTGTAAGATGGAAAAGTATTTATCTTTAAGTGGAAAAGATGTATATTGAATAAGAAATTATATTTTGATATTCTCAATGAAGGTGAAAACATATTGCTTTGATTTTGATGGCACGATAGCTGACACCGTCCCCATTATCACGGGAACAATGAGAGGGTTTCTTAAAGAGAGAAAAGAAAGAGAGGATGGTGAAAAGTTTTTGCAGATGATAAGGGATGGGGGAGTCGAGGAAGCGCTTGAAGATACGAATATTCCCCGATATAAACTATTTTTTTTATACAGGGAAGTAAGAAAAAGGATGGAGAAGGAGATTTCGGAAGCTGTTGTTAAAGAAGGGATGAAAGATGTTATCTGTAATCTAAAGAAAGATGGTAATAGGCTGGGAATATTGACTTCCAATTCGCAAAGCAATGTGATAGGCTTCCTTAAGAAGAATGACCTGCTGGTCTTTGATTTCATAAAAGAGTCGGGGTTATTCGGAAAAGGGAGGGAACTTAAAAAATTAAAAAGAAAAGGAGGGATTTTTATTTATATTGGCGACGAGGTAAGAGATATAAAGGCCGGGAAAAAGGCTGGCGCAATAACAATTGCCGTTCCATGGGGTCTTGGCTTAAAAAAATCTTTATCCCGCTCCGGTCCGAATGTATTAATAGAGAAGCCCGTCGATCTATTGAAACTCTCTTTTTAAAGTTTTGATAAAATTTTTGTCATATTATTATGGGAAAGAAGGTGCTTATGTTCGGTTGGGAGCTTCCGCCCCAAAATAGCGGGGGACTGGGGGTGGCTTGCTTGGGGCTTGCAAAGGGTCTGTCAAGAAAGAGCACAGAGATTACGTTTGTTCTTCCCAGAAAAAGTGAAGAAAACCCTTTTTTCCGTATCATTCCTGCCGGAACTTATTATAAAAAGAAAATAGAAGTGAACTCAATTTTATCTCCCTATCTTAACGAGAAAAGTTATAAAAGTGCTTTATCAAAAGAGGAGAATGATCTATACGGGAGAGATCTTTTTGATGAGGTTGCAAGGTACAGAAAGCAAGGAGGGATAATTGCCAAAGGAGAAGTGTTTGATATTATTCATGCTCATGATTGGCTATCCTTTGGAGCGGGGATAGAGGCTAAAAGAGTATCCGGAAAACCTCTTGTGGCCCATGTGCATGCTACTGAGTTTGACAGAGGAGGAGATAGTATAAATCAAGAGGTATACTTAAGAGAGAAGGAGGGAATGGAGGTGGCGGACAAGGTAATAGCGGTGAGTAATTACACAAAAGGAATCATAACCAATCATTACGGAATAGATCCGAAAAAGGTTGAAGTGGTGCACAACGGAGCGGGTTTCCTGGAAAAAGGGGACGAAAACTCAAGCGAGATACATAGATTAAAACGAGAGGGTAAGAGAGTGGTGCTTTTTGTGGGCAGGTTAACGCTCCAGAAAGGTCCTGATTATTTCATTCGTGCTGCAAAAAGAGTTTGTGATATCTCGGATGATGTTTATTTTGTTATTTCGGGTTCGGGGGATATGGAGACGCAGTTAATGAGAGAAGTTGCCGGAATGGGTATTTCGGATAAAGTATTTTTTACAGGATTTTTGCGTGGAGAAAAGCTTAGGAGAATCTATAGAGAAGCCGATCTTTTTGTTATGCCCTCTGTTTCGGAACCTTTTGGGCTTACGCCGCTTGAATCGATAATAAATGGCACACCTGTGCTTTTGTCCAGACAATCCGGAGTATCGGAAGTACTTTCTCATGCTTTGAAAGTTGATTTTTGGGATATAGATGAAATGGCAAGTAAGATCTTATCTGTTTTAGAGTACAAACCCCTTTCACCTTGTCTTGTAGAAAATGGTAAAAAAGAGGTAGAAGGTATCACATGGGATGATGCTGCGGATAAGTGCGTAGCGGTGTACAATGACCTTTTGAGCCGGTAAACATTACAAATATATATAACCCATATTGCAAAAAGAAGTTTATATTTGCAAATTTCAAGATCATGCCTTCTGTTTGTTTTTACTTTCAAGTTCATCAACCTTTCAGAATAAGAAGATACAGTTTCTTCGATATAGGAACCAATGCTTCTTACTTCAGTGAAGAAGGGGGTGATGATCTTAATAACAAGAGGGTAATGAAAAAGGTGGCGGAAAAATGTTATTTACCTACAAACAAGATACTTTTACAACTTCTTAAAGAGTATCCTGAATTTCGTATAAGTTTTTCTTTTTCAGGGGTTTCCATAGAGCAGATGGAAAAGTATGCCCCAGAGGTGCTAAAAAGTTTTCGTGATCTTGTAGATACGGGAAAGGTAGAGGTGCTCTCTGAAACCTATTATCATTCGCTTGCTTTTCTTCATTCCAAAGAAGAGTTTCGAGAGCAAACGGAAATGAATAAGAGGAAGATCGAAGAAGTGTTCTCCGTTAAACCAAGAATGTTCCGTTGTACAGAACTTGCCTACAGTAACGATATCGCAAAAGAAGCAAAGGAAATGGGTTTTGAAGGAATATTGGGAGAGGGTGTCGATCAGATTCTCGGATGGAGGAACCCCAATTTTCTTTATAAGCCGAAAGATGTTGATATGAGTTTATTCCTTAAGAATTACAGGCTTTCGGATGATATAGCTTTTCGCTTCTCGGAAAGAACGTGGAAGGAGTATCCTCTTACGGCAGATAAATTTGCTCGCTGGATATCAAAGGTCAACGGTAACGGGGAGATTGTCAACCTTTTCATGGATTATGAAACTTTTGGGGAGCACCAGTGGGAGGATACGGGAATCTTTGAATTCTTAAAGAACCTCCCGAAAGAAGTGTTAAAGAATAAAGATAATGATTTTGCGACCCTAACAGAGTGTGTAGAAAGATATTCCATAAAAGATGAGGTGGATGTTCCCTACATAACCTCTTGGGCTGATCTGGAAAGGGACCTTTCTGCTTGGGTTGGTAATGAAATGCAAAGAGATGCTCTTTCTAAGCTTTATAAAATGGAAAAAGATGTGATTTCCACGGGAGACGAGGAAATAATCGATACTTGGAGAAAATTTCAAACCTCTGATCAATTCTATTACATGAGTACCAAAGGAATGGGTTGCGGGGAGGTTCATAACTATTTTAATCCTTACAAATCTCCTTATGATGCCTTTATATCTTTTATGAATGCTTTGAATGATTTTAAGTTGAAAGTGGAAGATAAAAAGAAGAAAAAAAGATCTCCCAAGGGGCGTAGTAAGAGCAAATTAAAAAAATAATCAAGGAAAATATGTATTATAACAACAATCTCGAAAAAGTTGCCCCCAAGTCCGATAAATTGTTCGAGGTATCTTTTGAGGTTTGTAATAGAGTAGGAGGAATATATCGTGTATTAGAATCGAAGGCGAGCAGAATGATAGATAGTTATGGAGATAAGTATTTCCTTATAGGTCCTTATTACGAGGAAAAGGCAAAAGGAGAATTCAGGGAAGAGGAGCCTCCGGAGAGAATGGGAAGGGTTTTCGATAAGATGAAAAGAGAGGGGGTGGATTGTTATTATGGAAGGTGGCTTGTAAAGGGGAAGCCGGTAGCAATACTGGTCGACTTCAAAAACTATTTCCCCAAGGTGAATGAAATAAAAAAGGAGATGTGGGATCATTTTGGTATAGACTCTCTTGATGCGGGACATGATTTTGATGAGCCGACATGCTTCTCATATGCCGTGGGAAAGTTCTTGCAGGAAATTTCTTTGGAGTATGAGGGCGAAAAGTTGGTCAGTCATTTTCATGAATGGCTCACGGGAATGGCGCTACTCTTCCTTGGCATGAAGAATGTGAAAATGAAGAGGGTTTTCACCACTCATGCTACAAGTTTAGGCCGAACACTGGCGTTCAATAGTATTAATTTTTATACCTCAATAGATGACATAGAGCCTGAAAAAGAGGCAAAAAACTACGGAGTAACAGCAAAGCATTTAACGGAGAAAGCTGCTGCCAAGGAAGCGGAGGTGTTCACTACGGTGAGTGAGATCACCGGCATGGAAGCAAAGAACTTCCTAGGAAGGGAGCCGGATTTGATCTTGCCCAACGGACTCGATATTGAAAAGTTCTTGAGCTTTGAAGACATAGCGGTCAAACACCGTTTGCAAAGAAGAAGGCTTAGAAATTTTGTTGCCTCTTATTTCTTTCCTTATTATACTTTTGACCTGGAAGAAACTTTATTCTACTTCATTATAGGGAGAAAAGAGATACGTGCAAAAGGAATAGATGTTTTTATAGATTCTCTCGGAAAGCTAAACAAGAGAATGAAAGAAGAGGGAAGTGATCGCACCATAATATCCTTCTTTTTCATTCCCACGGAGACCGCCGGAGTAGACCCTTCTCTTATAGAGAATGTGGAGTACTTCCGGGACTTGCAAGATTCGGTAGAAGCCTCTTTTCCGGAAATAGAAGAAAGAATTCTTCACAATATTTTATGTGAAAATGAGCTTACCAAGGAAAACCTGATCAGCGAGGATCATTTGTTTGATATAGAGAAAAAACTTCATAGAATGAAAAGAGGGCAAGGAAGTCCCTCACTTTGCACTCATCTTCTTGCCGCTGCAAGTGATGAAATAATGGAGCATTTAAAGAGCGCCGAATTACTGAACAGAGAAGAGGATAGAGTAAAGGTTATTTATTATCCTGTTTACTTGACGGGTCACGACGGTCTTTCCAATTTGAATTATGAAGAGGCACTGGAGGCTTGCCATATGGGAGTTTTTCCGAGTTTTTATGAGCCGTGGGGATACACACCTTTAGAAGCGGCTGCTTTGGGAGTATCTTCTGTAACTACGGATCTTGCGGGATTTGGAAGGTTCAGGGCGGGACTCGAGACCAGAGAGGATCGTCCCGGAATCTATATTCTCAAAAGAGAAAAGAAAAAAGATGAGGAGATAGTAGAAGACTTGCACCAGTTCTTATACAGTTTCATGAAGACCACGAGACGTGAAAGAGTGGAAAATAAAATAGAGGCAAGAAAGATAGCGTCCAAAGCGGACTGGAGAAATTTTGTTTCATTTTATATAGAAGCGCATAATAAATCCTTAGAAACTTGATCATGAGAATAGTCCATTCTTTAAAGCAAAAAACTGTAGAGCAAAAAGAAGTAAAGAATGAAATTCCCAGCCTTCTTGCTTTAAGCAATAAAGGGGATTATCTTTGGATGAAGGGTATTCCGGAAAGTCGCTACGAAGGGTGGTTTTGTAAACTAAAAGGCGACCTCTATAAAATAATAGAGGGGATTAATGTGGAAGGATCGGAGCCGGTATCCGAAATAAGAAATAATTTTGGTTACTTGACTCGAAAAAGGGGAGATCTTGAAGAGTTCTTCACTTTATCGAAATTGTCTCATGCTTTGGCATACGAATTGAATGAAAAAAGGAGAGTAGAAATCTTCTTTGACCAAAGAAGATCTTATGATCCCGGAGAAGGGTGTGATTACGATTTTTATATAGAAGAGGGAGCTTATATAGTGGAGTTTCATAACGGTATCTTTCTTGCAATTGATTGCGAAGAAGCTACGGACATAAGAGAAGCAATGGAGCGTTACTATCCCTACGACGAGAAGCGCATCTCTCCACCATTCTCAAAAAAGGTGCAAAAAGGAGTTTCTCTGTATGGCAAAAGATTCATTTTTGTGGCAGGTGAGAGCAAAAAGGAAGTACTTGGTCATATAAGGAAAGTTTTTATAAGAGAGGGTGCCGAAGAATCAAAAAGAATTGATATTCATTGTGCTCAACAATCTTTGGCAGGGCTTCTGGTTTCAGAGGAAACGGGACTATATGCGGGAATACCATGGTTTTTTCAATTTTGGCCGCGAGATGAGGCTGTTTCTCTAAAATCCTTGTTTACTGTTAGCCCCAAGAAAGCCAGGGAGATATATTTTCGAATAATTGAGGATACTATGCAAAAAGGCCCGGCAGGAACAATGAATGCCGATGCAGGAGGATGGGCCTTCAAAAGAACGGAAGATTTTCTTCCTTTTTTTAGTCTTTCCGAAAAGGAAAAAGTAAGAAGGATGCTCAAAAAGTGTATTGAGGAGTGCTTATGGTCCTTTACAGAAGACGGGCTTGCTATCAGTCGCCCCCATGAAACATGGATGGATAGCTTAAGAAGGGATGGTGCAAGGATAGAGATCCAAGCAATGCGTCTTAATATGTATAAGTTGGCAGCTTCTTTGGCAAAAAGAAGGAGTGAAAAAAATCTCTACATGAAAATGGAGAAAGAGATGAAAGAAAAGGTGCGCAAAAGATTCTTTGACGGGAAAATGCTTTATGACGGATATTGCCCGCGCAAGAAAGAAATTGACAAGAGTATCCGCCCCAATATTTTCATCGCTGCATATATTTATCCCGATCTTCTTTCAAAGGAAGAATGGAAAAAATGTTTTGATGATGCTTTAAAAGCCCTGTGGTTACCATGGGGAGGCTTATCCACTCTAAGTAAGGACGATGATGATTTTCACGAGATTCACACAGGAGAGGACGCGCGCAGTTATCATCAAGGAGATAGTTGGTTTTATTTAAACAACTTGGTTGCTTTGGTGTTACACCGTTTTGACAGTGAAAGATATGCCTTTCATATAGATAAAATAATGCAGGCAAGTAAGGAAGAGCTTATGTGGAAAGGAGCAATAGGCTGTCATGGGGAAGTTAGTTCGTCCAAGGAACTAAAAAGCGAAGGTTGTGCCAATCAGGCTTGGAGTAATGCTATGTACTTGGAGGCAGTAGAAGAAATAGAGGACTTAAGTTAGATCCTTTCTATTATTTCTTTTATTATTCTCATGTTTTCTTCGTCAAGATCTTCTTTTGTGATCTTTTGAGATACGAACAAAGCCGCAAGAGGTTTTGTTTCTTTTTTCTTGTATTCTTTATATCTTTTGGGATAGGTTCCCTCAAGGTCCTTTTTCAAAATGAAAATATCGTTCTCTTTTAAAATTTTCAGTTTTTCCTTGAAAGAGACACTTTTTTTAAGACGGGGAAACTTTTTGACTCTTGAAAGAGAGGTTGAATTGATAGCATCTCTATCAAGCATTATAGCATAGGGGATATGGTACGCTTCACAGAGATCGGCATAAAGATCCACAGAACCCTTGCCGCTGGTATATACTACTTTTATATCTTTGTCTTTCTCATAGAACTTATTTATCATTTCCCGCATGAAAATATGATCTGAAACTCCCTCTACCAAAAGTACTTTGTCCGAAAAAAGCATAGATGAGTTGTCGTCGTTTATCTCTTGAATGAAGCGTTGTATATCTATATTTTGCTCGGGAAATCCATACACAGAAGTGTTGTTTCTTTCGTTTCGCGCGACACGCCATGTTCTGGGGAGATGTTTTGCTTGAATAAAAGAGGGGTGATGAGTGGTAAGAAATACTTGATTGCCATGATTCTCCGTATCGAGGATATGAAGGAATTTTTTTATAATGGAAGGATGCAGATGGCTCTCCGGTTCATCAATAAGTATGATCTTGTATTGCGGATGGAAGATGTAAAAAAGTATCACAAAAAGGCGTTTAAAACCTTCTCCCATTCTTTTGATGGACCTTTTTTTGTGGTCGGCAAAAACATTGAGAAAGAAAAGTTCTTCGCTTATTTCCACTTCCTTAAAGTAATTTTGCAAAGTAGCAGTGAACTTTTCATATGACATTGGGTGCTCTTTTTTGAATTTTTTGACCATTCTTGCTACATTCTCGTGATTCACATTACCATCGATTCTTATAAAGTACTTCTCTTGATCAACTTCTTGTAGTCCGTGGAATTTTCTTCCCTTGCAGCCGAGCTTATATTCTTTATTGTTTTCATCTACAAGTGTCAGATCTATATCGGCATCTTCATCTGTGAATCTTTCTTCTTCCAAGTGGGGGTCAAAAAAAAGATGAAGAGCATCCAATATGTTGGTTTTGCCGGCATTGTTGGGCCCTACCAGAACTTGAAAACGGGAAAAGTCCCTAAGGTGCATCGGATCCTTAATGCTTTTATAGTGATTGATCGATATCTCTTTTAAATGCATTCGCTTATTATAAATCCTTGAAATAAAAAATCAAAATTTTTTCTTGACATTTCCGGAGAGCAAGTTATCCTTATAAACAAGGGAAGCTTGCAAAGTTTTGACAATAATATATAATGATACAAGATTATTAAAGGTCGGTTTTTAACATAAAACAATTCAGGTATGGACAATAAAAAGATACTCACTATAGTTGGAATAGTTTTGGTAGTGATCGTAGTTGTTGGTGCTGTAGCCCTCATGGGAGAGCCCATAGAAGAACCTGTTGAGAATGATGAGCCCATCGAGCTTAATGATGAAGTTGAAGAAGAAGATGAAGATGTAGAAGAAGAGGAAGAAGACGAAGAAGAGGAAGAAGAGGAAGATGAAGACGAAGAAGAGGAGGAAGAGGAGGAATAATTAGAGCCTAAAAACTCAACGTGAAATCAGGATCCCCTCCCTTTTATAGGGAGGGGATTTTTATTGCAAAAAGATACCCAGTGTGGTACTATTTTTTAAGGATTTTTTAAAGAAATGCGTGCAGGATATAAGCAAATAACGATAACGGGCATTGTCTTAACAGTTGCGGCCATTACTGTATTTTTTATTATAATGGGAAACTCTCATTTTCCCGTAAGACAGTCGCCCACCAAGGAGGAGAAAATAATTCTTGCCGAAAATTGGATAAAGAACCTTTCTTCAAGATATCCCGCTTATGGTAGAGATCTTTCCTTGGAGGAAGAAAGAAGATTGGGAGAAGACCTTTATAGTTTCAAATTCTCTTTTGTCGCTGATCACCCCGGTTATGGAACACATCAGCATGAGATAGTTGCAAAGGTGGAGGGATCGGAAGTGATAAGCGTCATAAGGGATGATATTTTCGATGAAAAAGAGAGGTCTTACTTAGAGAAAGAAAAAGATATTGATATTTATTTTGTCTTTAAAGAGAATGAAACAAAGAGAGTTGACCCTGTAAGAAGGGAAATATCCTATCTCCCGGAGCATGACATAAAAAGTGTTGTTTTTACCGATCTTTTAAAAGGGCCTACCGATAAAGAGAACGAGATGGGTTATGATAATTACATTGATGATGAGGTAGTGGATGTTTTGTCCTTTTATCTTGACGAGGAGGGGAGTTTGGAGATCGTAATGTCAGGAATTGAAGAAGAAAAATTGGAATTGGCAGAAAAGCAGGTTGAAATGACCATGATGCAGATCAAGGAAGTAAAGAATGTAAATGTGAAAATATTGGAAATTAACGGAGAGATATCAATAGAGGGAATTCCAGAAGATTTTGAATTTTCAAGGAATATGAGTCCGGGTGTTCGAGGAGAAGATGTGAGATATCTGCAAATATTGCTCAACGATGATCCTGAGACTATGCTTACGGATTCGGGGCCGGGATCTTCCGGGAATGAAACCGAGTATTTCGGAGAAATCTGCAAGAATGCGGTGGAAAGATTTCAGAAGAAGCATTTTACCGAGATAGAGGATCCTAGGGGTCATGTTGGTGACAATACAATGGAGAAATTGAATAATATCTTGAGAGGTAATCCTTAAAAAGGAAAAGGTCGAATAATAATTAAAGAGAAAAATATGATCAATAAAATTTTAATAGGAGTTGTTATAGTTTTCGTTGTTGCATTGATAGGGTTCTTCATTGCCACTTTTGAATCTCCCGAGCCTGTAGAAGATGATCCGATAGAAATAGCGGAAGAGTGGGTACTGGAAAATGCTTCCACTTTTACCGAAAGGGGAGGATTTGATCTCCAATATGAGGATATTGAGGAAACGGAAGAAGGGGTATACGAAGTGACCTTCCATTTTGATTCCGAGTTTGCCGGATATGGTCCTGTAGAGGAAGAGGAAGCATATGCTCAAGTTATTACCCCTCACAGCATTGTGATCACCGTAAAAGACGGGGAAGTGGTCAAAGCAATTACTGATGAGGTGTATGACGAGATCAATAAAGAGATGTTAGAAGAAAAGGAGGACAAGGTAGAGTTCGATCTTTACTTCTATATCATAGAGGATGGAGAAGAGAAATTGAGTTCTGTAAGTAGAGAAATTCCGGTTCCACAAGATAAGAAAGAGGCGGCTCTCTATGAGCTATTGAAAGGGCCTACGGAAGAAGAAAAAGAAGAAGGTTATTCTACGGCAATAGATGAGGGGACAAAGCTTTTATCCTTCCATATCGAGGAAGGAACCGGTTATGCCGATTTCAGCGAAGAATTGGATGCTTCCGGATCCGCTACAGTAATCATGATTCGAGAACAGATAGAAAAAACACTTCTTCAGTTTGACATGGTGGATGATGTTGTTATATCGATCGAAGGAGAGACGGAAGATATCTTGCAACCGTAATTTGTGCCTTAAAATAAAAAAAGGCGGCGATTTTTCGCCGTCTTTTTTTGTGATAGTCTTTAGGAAACTAAAGGGAACAAGAAGATGAAAAAAAAGCCAAAGATCGGAGCACATATATCTGTTGCCGGAGGGATAAAGAGGGGTCTTGAAAGAGCAAGAAAAATGGAGGTTGAGTGCATGCAAATCTTTTCCGGCACTCCCAGGAGATATGCGATATTATTTCCAAAAAATGAGGAGTTGACGCTCTACAAAGAAAGCATTGGGGAGATGGAGGATTTTCCAGTATATGTTCATGCCAATTATCTTCTCAATTTGGTCTCTGAAGAAAAGAGTATTAGAAACAATTCCATAAAAAGCTTAAAGGAAACGTTTGAATTTGCTTCTCTTATAAATGCTCGAGGAGTGGTCTATCACCCGGGTTCTCCAAAAGGGGGTGATAAAGAAGCAGCAATAAAGAGGGAAATAGAAGGCGTAAAAAAGGTTTTACAAGAAGCTCCTTCCGATATACTCCTTCTAATAGAGAATACCGCCGGAAAGAGAAAAATAGGGGTTACTCCCGCGGAAGTGGGCCATATTATTAAAGGAGTGGGGGGCGGCAATGTCGGTGCTTGTATTGACACCGCTCATTCGTTTGCATCGGGTAATATCATTAATTTCAAGAAAGAAAATATTGAAAAGTGGATGAATTCTTGGAAGAAAGAAGTAGGTCTCTCAAATATCAAACTTCTTCATGCCAATGATTCTCGTAGTGATCACAATTCTCAAAGCGATCGCCACGAGAACACGGGAGAAGGCCATATCGGAAAAGAAGGGTTTTTGAATTTGATGTTACATGAAGTGTTGAAAAGCGTTCCTTGGATAACGGAAGCCCCCGGCTTTGATAAAAAAGGTCCCGATAAAAAGAATGTAGATATTTTGAAGGGGATAAGAGAAGGAATATAGTTTGCTTTTTTAAGGTATCAAATATAAAATTAAAGAGTTGTTATTAATTTAATTTTTGTTTTTATGAGAAAAGTAGTTGTAGGAGGAACATTCGATCTTCTTCATAAGGGGCACAGACATCTTTTAATGGAAGCTGATGCTGTGGGAGAGGTTAAGGTGGGGCTTACTTCCGATGATATGGCAGAAAAAACCAAAGGAGTCAAGGTAGAGGAATATGAAAAAAGAAAAGAAGGAGTCTTAAGTGTTATTCCCGAAGCTCAGGTGGAAAAGATAGATGATCCTTCCGGCTTCGCACTAGAAGAAGATTTTGATTGTATCATCGTGTCTCCTGAAACAAGGGCAAGAGCGGAAGAGATAAATCAAAAAAGAAAAGATATGGGAAAGGAGGAGATGGAAATCAAAGAAATAGACCTTATTCTTGCAGAAGATGGTGAAACCATATCTTCTACCAGGATAAGGAATGGAGAAATAGACAGAGACGGAAATTTAATAAATAATTAGTCTTCGGCACTCACTCATCCCATGAACGGCCCTTCAAGTTTCAAGAAAGTCTCTGAAGCCATTGAAAAAGCTTATTTAGGGGACGGCAGTATTGAAATATATTACTCGCGAACGGAAAAAAGCTCTGAAGGATGGAGAGAGGTCAATATTCATAGCATTACCACTGATATCCCTCCTCTTGGAGAGGAGCTTGTTATAGGAGAGGATAGACTTAGTCCGGGTCATATCATGAATGCATATGATGTGAACGCAAAAGATGGCGAGCTGCGATCCTTTATTATTGGAAAGATCAAGGATATTCGGCAAATATGAACGAAGAAAAAGGTTCAATTTTACATAATCTTGGAGATGCGGTAATAAGAACGGAAGAAAGTATCATAAAATACGCCAACAAAGCAGCCGGGAAGTTGCTTGAGTGCGATGAGAATGAGCTTTTGGGAAAAGATCTTCTTGATGTTGTAAAAGAGAGTTATAAAGACATCGTCAAAAGGAATTACGAGAGACTGGAGGAAGAAAACGAAATACATCCTTATGAGGTAGAGTTAATAAGAGAAGGCGGTAGTGTGACGGGAGAAATAGGAATGCGCCGCATGAAACACGAGGGGAGGTCATTTGAGATATTGGTGATAAGGGATATTGATGCTCGTAAAAGAAGGGAAGAAGTGTTTTGGGAACAAGAAGAAAGGTTTCAAGCAGTAGCCGATAATACTCCCGATATAATTGCTCGCTTTGATGAAGAAGGGCGCTATGTTTATGTAAATAAAACAGCGGAAGAGGTTTATGGCATTCCCAAGAAAGATTTTTTTTGGAAGACGGATGAGGATTTAGGGATCAACAAAGAAAGAAAAGAGGTATTTCGGGAGACCATAACTCTTGTGTTTAAAACGCAAGAAAAAAAGACCTTTTATAGCGAAACAGTAATAGGGGGAGAAAGAAAGTATTTTTACACCATACTGGTTCCTGAATTTCTGAAGGATGGTGTGATGAATTCCGTACTTAGCATTACAAGGGACATAACCGAAATAAGAGAAATAGACAAGGTGAAATCGGAATTCATTTCAATTACTTCTCATCAATTACGTTCTCCTTTGGCGACAATAAATTGGTGCATCTTGTCACTTCTACAGGAGGAGGCGAACGGGATCACGTCTCAACAAGAGGAATACTTGGAACAGATCCACGGGGCTACGAGGAATTTGATAAAAATAACCGATGTTTTCTTGAATACCACAATGCTTGATCTTGAGATGTTCGTTCTTAACCCGGAAAGGTTCGATCTTTTGGATTTTACAAAGGAAGTGAAAAAAGAATTTGAAAAGAGAATAAAGGAAAAGGAGCTAAATTTTTCAGAAACACATGATGATTCGATTTCCTATATAAGAATGGATAAAAAGGTTCTAAAGATCATCTTGAGAGGATTGATATCCAATGCGATAGAGTATACTCCGAAAAAAGGGAAGATTCATTTTGCGACAAAAAAAGGAGATGGAAGAATAGTATTGGAGTTGGGTGATAGTGGTTGCGGAATACCCCCGGAAGAGAAAAAGAGGATTTTCACAAAATTTTACCGCACCGAGGAAGCGCGCAAAATGAAAGCTTATGGAACGGGGCTTGATCTCTATCTTATAAAGTCCCTCCTTGATAAGATCGGGGGGAATATCAGGGCGGAGTCTCCAAATCCTGAATTCGGAAAAGGAACCGTTTTTTATGTGGAGTTTCCCGTGGCATGGGAAAATACCTAATGTATTCCATATCCGATGAGTTTTAGTGAGAGATATAGAAATCTTAATAGAGAACAGCGCCTCGCTGTTGATCAAATAGATGGTCCCTTGCTTGTAGTGGCGGGCCCGGGAACGGGAAAAACCGAGCTTCTGGGAGTAAGAATTGCCAATATATTAAAGAAAACCGATACCCCGCCGGGAAGCATTCTTTGCCTTACTTACACCGAGAGTGCCTCTGTTAATATGAGAGAACGGCTTATAGAGCTCATAGGAGAGGATGCTTACAGAGTTTCTGTACATACTTTTCATGCATTCTGCCAGAGGATAATAGAAGAGTACCCGGAAGAGTTTCATGATACCGGGAATTTTTTTCTTGCGGACGAAGCAATACAGACCAAGATACTGGAGGAAATATTGGATGAACTTGATCACGGTGATCCTCTTTCCGCATTTCATCCCAGCAAGGGGTTCGTATATTTGAGGGATATAAGTAAAGCATTTTTAGAATTAAAGGATAGCGGCTTATCACCCAATGATCTCAAGAATTTAATAGATCATAATGAAAAAGTGCTAAGGAGTACAAAAGAATCCTTTGACAGTGTATTCAACAAAAGGGTGGGAAAGAATTCTCATTCCGAAGTAAAGGAACTCGTAAAAGAGCTTTATGAAATGAAAACGGAGTCTCTCATACCCCATGTAAAGCCGCTTAACGAGGCATTGGCCATATCTCTCTCTGTTGCTTCCGGGGATGACAATCTTTCGGAATGGAAAAAAAAGAGAACAGTAAAAAAAGCAGGAAAAAGAGTTTTGAAGGAATTTCAAGATCTCGAGAAAATGAGGAGCCTGGAGGGCATTTACAAGGAATACAGAAAAAGAATGCACGAGAGAGGGTATTATGATTTCTCGGACATGATCTTGGACGTTATTGAAAGAATGGAATACAACGAGGATCTCAGGGATGAGGTAAGGGAAAGATTTTTTTACGTGATGGTGGATGAGTTTCAAGATACAAGCGGTGTTCAAATGCGTTTCCTTGATCTTTTAATGAGAAGTGACGAGGATGAAAGTCCCAACATATGTGTAGTGGGAGATGATGATCAAGCCATTTATAAATTTCAAGGGGCGGAAGTTTCCAATATATTGGAATTTAAAGATAGTTACCAGCGGGCAAACGCTGTTACTCTAAAAAGAAACTACAGATCTTTGAGTAGATTAATTGACGTTGCTTTGAATGTAATAAAAAAAGGAGAAAGAAGGCTTGAGAATATATATGATGATATAAAAAAGGAGTTGATCCCGAACAATAAAGGCAAAGGAGAAATCTCATATAAGCGCTTCAAATCCGAAGAAGAAGAGTTTTCATTCGTAGCAAAGGAGGTTAAAAAATTGATGAAGAATACTTCTCCCGAAGAAATAGCAATAATAGGAAGAAAACACGAATCTCTTGTTAGAATTCTTCCATTCTTGAATGGGGAGGGTATTCCCGTTTCGTATGAAAGAAAGGAAGAAGTGTTAAGAAAAAAGCATATTCTGCAAATAATAGGAATAATGAGGTTTTGTAATGCGTTCTTAAAAGGGGATTCGAAAGAATACGAGGAATTTCTTCCCGAGATATTGAGTTATCCTTTCTGGAATGTGAAGAAAGAAAAGATATGGAAGATATCCTTGGAGGCCTTCTACGAAAGACTTTCTTGGATCGATTGCATGAAAAGAGATCCCGAGCTGAAAGATATAGCCGACTTTCTTATTGATACGGCCGTAAAAAGTAAGAGCGAACCGGCAGAGGAGGTGATAGATATCATAATCGGAAACAAGAAGGGTGCTATAAAAAGTCCTTATAAGGATCATTATTTTTCGAATGAGTTGTTCAAGGAGAAGAAAGAAGAATACTTGAGCCTATTATCCTCTTTGCGATGCTTCGTGGGAGCAGTGAGAAAACACAAGCCCTTGGAAAATATCAAGGTCAGTGATCTCTTGGAATACTTTGATATAATGGAAAAAAATGAAATACCTCTTATTGATAACGATCCTCTTGTCGGTGAAGACAATGCCGTTGCACTTTTGACCGCTCATAGCGCAAAAGGGAAGGAGTTTGAGTCAGTATTCGTCCTGAATTGCGATCAAGATAATTGGGCCGGGGGCAGAGCAGGAGGTAGAATCGATCTTCCCATGAATACTCCTTATAAGAGAGCGGGAGAAGAGAGGGATGACAAATTGCGCCTTTTCTATGTTGCTCTTACAAGGGCAAAAAAATACCTTTCCTTAACTTGCTACGGGCAAAAAAGAAACGGAAGAGAGTGCATCCCTTTGGAATTTCTAAACGACCTCTCTCCGGAAAAAACAAGAAAGAGTGTTAATTTAAAAGGGCTTGATTCGATCTCGAAAGAATCTCATCAACTCTCTTTAGTAAAAGAGGAAAAGGACCTCCTTCTTCCACTTGTAAAAGAGCATAAATTGAGTGCTACGGGTTTTACCAAGTTTCTCAATGTTGCTGAAGAAGGGCCGATTAGTTTTTTTGAAGAGAATATATTAAGATTTCCAAAAAAGAAAGAGCTTCCTCTTTCTTATGGTACTGCCATTCACGGAACCTTGGCCGAAGTGCATATGGAATTGAAGGAAGGGGATGGGTTACCGTCCGAAAAAAGATTACTGGAAGTGTTTGAAAAACATCTTTTAAGAGAAAGGTTATCGGAAAGGAATTATCAGAAATTATTCAAAAGAGGTAAAGATTCTCTTTTATTGTTCTATAAACAAAGAAAAGATTTCTTTGATCGTGATTCCGAAATAGAGAAGAATTTCAAGGATCAGGGCTGTTTCGTGGATGATGTTGGAATAACGGGGAAAATAGATAAGATGATAAAAAAAGGGAAAGAAATCGAGGTTACCGATTTTAAAACGGGAAAGCCGCTGCAAAGCTGGAATAATGAATTAAAGTCCTGGAAATACAAATATCAACTTATTTTTTACAAGATCCTGATAGAGTCATCTAGAGATTTTAATCAGTACAGGGTAAGAAACGGTCTTTTGGAGTTTGTTGAACCGGACAAAGAAGGTAATATTATTTTACTACCCCTTGAGATAGATGAAGAGGAGGCTCGTGAAGTGAGAGAATTGATCCGTATTGTGGGAAAGAAGATAAAAAACTTAGATTTCCCTTCCACAGAGGAATACAAGAGTGGTTCCCTGAAAGATGTCAGAAATTTCACTGAAAGCATTTTAAAAGAAGAAACATAAAGCACCCAGAGATCTTAAAAATTAATAAAATATAAATAAATCTTAATTCATGCTTAAAAAAATAAAACCGAATTTTATACTTATTCCTTTTATAGTATTGATAGTAGCCGCTGTCGGAGGTTACTTTACATCACAGGGTCTTAATGGATGGTATGAAGAGCTTACAAAGCCGGAATGGACCCCTTCGGGAAGTTTTATAAGTGCGATGTGGACATTCATTTATGTTCTTGTGGCTTCCATAGTTTTAGTATATTTCAATAAATTCAAAAATAGCAAGAATTTCAGTCTTGTTATCGTTCTTTTCGTATTAAATGCTATTTTGAATGCAACTTGGTCTCTTTCCTTTTTCACTCTCAATTTATTGCTTTTCTCTTTTGTGCATATAATGATACTCAATCTTACAATAATCGCTCTCATAATCCTTTTGTGGAAGGATAATAAATTTCTTTCTCTGGGTCTTCTTCCTTATACTGCATGGGTTACCATTGCCAGCGTATTGAATTATTCCATCTTTTTGATGAACTGATGCGCACCATACTCCATATGGACATGGATTGTTTCTTTGCTCAGATTGAAGAGCGGGAGAGCCCTCATTTCAAAGGAAAGCCTATTGTTGTAGGAGCCGATCCCAGAGAAGGAAGAGGAAGGGGAGTGGTCTCTACTTGTAATTACGAAGCCCGAAAATACGGAGTGAGATCCGGGATGCCGATCTCAAAAAGTTACCAATTAATTCCTGGTGGCGTATTTCTGCCTGTAAATATGGAGTTGTACAAGAAAGTATCGCATTCCATTTTCAAGATAGCGGAAAAATATTCCAAGAAGATTGAGAAAGTATCCCTTGATGAAGCTTATATAGATCTCACAGGAAAAGTAGATAGTTTCAAGGAAGCGGAAAAGAAAGGGGGGATTATCAGAGAAGAAGTTTTTGAAAAAGAAAACCTAACATGTACAGTGGGAATCGGTGAGAATAAAATGATGGCAAAAATTGCTTGTGAACTTGCAAAGCCGAATGGTCTGATGAGCATTTCTCTTTTTGATTCAAGCGTTGTCTTGTCGGAGATGGATGTGGAAGTTATTCCAGGAATAGGGCCAAAGACAAAGAAAAAAATAAGTGCATACCTTGACAAAAAAGAGGTAAGGGTAAGGGATGCAAAAAAGATCACAAAAAGAGAATTTTTGAAATTGCTCGGTAAAAGGGGTGGTGAGTTTTATTATAAATTGCGTGGAAAAGATGATTCTCCGGTGGAAAGCAAGAAAAAAACGAGATCGATCGGAAAAGAGCACACCTTCAAAAGAGATACAAAGGAGCTTAAAAAGATCATCGAAGTTTTCAAAAGAATGGTGTTTTCAGTGGCCAAGCGTTCCAATGAAAGAAATATTGCAATAAAAGGCGTTGTTGTTACATGTCGCTATGAGGATTTTAAAACGCACAGCAGACAAACATCGTTTCCTGCCGACTTTTACAAGGGGGAGTTTCTTTACAAGAAAAGCCTTCCGTCCTTGTTCGGATTTTTGACGGGAAACAGTAAAAGAATAAGGCTTGTGGGGTTTAGGGCGAAAATAAAAGAGTGAAGAAAGAAATTTTACCTATCTTTTGATCTATTATATACTCCGAAAGGCTAACCAATCATACTCTATGGAAAAAATATTAAAAGATGTAAAGAAACAAATAAAAAAAGCGGGAAAGGACAGTAAAATTGAAAGGGCAACCATAAAGAGATTGCTTTACCCGGAGCGCATATTGGAGTTCTTCATTCCAGTCGGAAAGGAAAATTATCTTGCTGCATATCGCGCACAGCATAGCAGTATATTAGGTCCTTATAAGGGCGGCATTAGGTTTCATGAGGACGTAAGCAAGGATGAGGTGGAGGCACTATCCGTTTTAATGACTCTCAAATGCTCTTTAATAGAGGTTCCTTTCGGAGGTGGAAAAGGGGGTATAAAAATGGATCCCAAGGAATTCTCAGAAAATGAAATAGAGGAGATATCCAGAAAGTATGTAAGGGGAGCATATCCCATTCTCGGACCGGATACGGATATTCCCGCTCCTGATATGAATGCCGGAGAAAAGATCATTTCCATAATGACAGATGAATTTTCCAGGATTTTCGGAGAACCATCTCCGGGATGTTTTACGGGGAAATCACCGGAAGATGGAGGAGTAGAGGGAAGAGTGGAATCTACCGGATATGGAGGTTTTGCAATATTAAAAGAGCTTTGTAATCTATATAACCTTCATTATCCTCGAATAAATATTCAGGGGCTTGGCAATGTCGGATCGAACTTTGCTCGTTTTGCCCAAAAGGAAGGTTTTAAAATAACAGCGATCTGTGAACGTGACGGAGGGATGGAGAATCAAGAAGGAATGGACATGGAGGAAGTATTGGAACAAAAAAAGAAAGGAAAATACCTTCCTTTAAAAGAAGGGGATAAAGAGTTTAATAACAAGGAGTTTCTTAAAAAAGAGAGTGATATTCTTGTTCTGGCTGCTACCGGAGGCGTGATAACAGAAGAAAATGCGAAAGATGTCAAGGCCAAGTATATCATAAACTTGGCCAATGGTCCGGTTACAAGAAAGGCGGAAAAGATATTAAGCAAAAGGGGAGTGGTGGTGGTTCCGGATATTCTTGCCAATGCGGGGGGAGTTGCTGCTTCCTACTGCGAATGGAAGCAATGCAAAGAAAAAAGAAAATATTCCAGAGAAGAAGTTTATTCTTTTATAGAAAAAACTCTCACCAAAGCCTTTAAAAAGGTGGTCAATTTACAGCAAGAGAGAGGTGTGAAAAATTTCACACTTTCAAGAGCTGCATTTTCCGTTTCTCTTTTAAACCTTGAAGAAAAAATGAAAAATGACCAATAATTCCCAGAATCAAAAGAATGTCTTCTCGGAAGAACCTATTTCGGTGTCGGAATACATATCTGTCTTAAATGAGGTTTTATCGCGTTTTGAGGTCAAATTAATGGGAGAGGTTTCCGAAGTGAAGAAGGCAAGCAGCGGTCATGTTTATTTCTCACTAAAAGATGAAGAGAGCGGAGATGTGATCAATTGCGTAATATGGAGGTCGATATATCGAATGTGTGGAGTCGATCTTGAGGAAGGTATGAAAGTGATCGTTTCCGGGCATGCTGACATATACAGAGTTAGAGGGACGCTTACGTTCAAAACAAGGACGGTGGAACCGGCTGGCGAAGGAGCACTAAAGAAAGCTTATGATAAATTAAAGGAGAAATTGAAAAAAGAAGGATTTTTCAGCAAGGAAAGAAAAAGAAAGCTTCCCGAATATCCTCAAAGAGTGGGCTTGATCACTTCCAAGGAAGGAGCTGCCATTCATGATTTCATGAATAATCTTGGAAAGTTCGGATTTCATGTTCTTCTCTGCGATTCAAGAGTGGAGGGACAGGAGGCAGTAGAGGATCTTTTGCGGTCGATAAAAGCAATGAAGAAGAAAAATTTGGACGTGCTGGTCATCATAAGAGGAGGAGGGTCGTTGCAGTCCCTTATTGCTTTTGACAATGAAAACCTTATTCGTGAGTTGTCCGAGTTTCCCGTACCGGTGATTACCGGAATAGGTCACCATGAAGATGTTCCCTTGGTGGCCCTTGCCGCGGATGCGGCCGAGTCCACCCCTACAGGCGTGGCCAATCGACTCTCGGAAGGATTTGTCAAGGCAAGAGAAGCGGTATATTTCCATGAAAGAAATATAAACAATACTTTCAAAAGCATCTTGCATGAAAAGAATAAGCAGCTTTCCGGTTCTCTTACAGAGATCACACGTTTTTTCAGAGAATTACTTAAAAAATATAAAGAAAATGAAAGCAGAATAAAGAGAGTTGTTTCCTTGGGCTATCATCTTGCGGAAAGAAAAAGAGAAGAAATGAATTCTTCGGCAAAGAGGATAGAGAGAGAGTTCTTTCTGGCAATAAGAAAAAAGAAAGAAGAGCGGAGTGAATCAACAAAGAACATACTATCCTCATTTTTACTCCTATTTAAGAATACGAAAAATAAAATGGAAGAGCATAGCAAAGTGATCATGGCAAATGATCCGAAAAAGCAGCTGAAATTGGGATATGCTATAATGAAAGGGCAAAGGGGTAAAGTAATAAAAAGCGTTCGCGATGTAAAAAAGGGAGAAGAGACAAAGACCGTTGTCTCCGACGGAGAAATAGACTCTCATATTACAAACATTAATAAAAAAAACGACCATGCCTGAAGAGAATAACTTGAGTAAGAATCTTGAAAAACTTTCAAAAATAGCGGATTGGTTTGAGCAAAGAGAAGATATTGATGTCGAGGAGGGATTGAAAAAAGTAAAAGAGGCGGCAAAGATAATAAAAGAAAGTAAGAAGAGATTACAAGAAATAGAGAACGAATTCGAAGAGGTAAGAAAGGAGTTGAGCGATGAAGAAGGGGAAGATGATAGAAGTGGGCGAGAATAATCTTGTTTTATAGCCTTAAAGCAATAAAGCTTTGTTTTTTTACAAGGAAAATGATCGATTTTAACAAGGAATTGAATAAAGAACAATCCAAGGTGGTATACGAGGGTGACGGCCCTTGTCTTGTTTTAAGTGGTCCGGGAAGCGGAAAGACTCGTACTTTGGTGTATAGGGCCGCATATCTTTTGGAAAAAGGGGTTCCTTCCGATAGAATACTACTTCTAACTTTTACGAAAAAAGCGGCAGAGGAAATGCTTTCTCGAATAAAAGACATCTCTCCCGATGATCAAAGCGAAATATGCGGAGGCACATTTCATCACGCGGGCAATCTTTTTTTGAGAGAGTTTGCTTCAAAACTAGGATACTCACCTCACTTTATCATTATTGACAAAGAGGATTCCAAAAGCATTTTATCGGATATCATTAAAAAGAGAAAAGAAGAAGGGGTTCCCAAGGCACCGGTAGTGCAAAGTATAATTTCTTTGGCAGTGAATTCAAAGAAAAGAATAGAAGAAGTGCTAGAAGAGCAATTCTCTTATTTGGATCACGGTATTATGGATGCACTTCTTGATATTCATAAAGAATATGAAGAAAGAAAAAAGGATCAAAATCTCATGGATTATGATGATCTTCTTTTAAAATGGAGAGAGCTATTGGAAATACCCGATGTTTTAAAAGTTTTATCAGAAAGATTTCTTTATATTCTAATTGACGAATATCAAGATACGAACCTTCTTCAGGACGAAATAGTGCATAAAATGAGTAGTGCTCATGGAAATATTCTTGTTGTGGGGGATGACTCGCAGAGTATATATTCCTTCCGTGCCGCCAATATAGATAATATCTTGAAATTCTCCGAAAAACATTCTGGCGCAAAGATATTCAAGCTGGAAACCAATTATCGTAGTACTTTTGAGATACTTGATATGGCCAATAACGCTATTATGAATAATCGCAAGGGGTTCCCCAAGGAACTAAAGAGCGTTAAGGGCGAGGGGAACTTTCCTTGCATAATCCCTTTTTCAGGAGAAATGGATCAAGCAAGATATATCTCCAACTATCTTATGGAAAATGACAAAGAGGCTCATGATACGGCCATACTTTTTAGAGCTCATTTTCATTCCGTAGAATTGGAACTCGAACTTGCAAGGAAAAATGTGCCTTATACAATGCGAGGAGGAATGAAGTTTGTTGAGCAGTTTCATGTAAAGGATCTAATGGCTTTTTTACGTATTTTCTTGAATTTTAGAGACGAATCATCTTTGAAGCGTCTTTTTTTAAGACAAGAGGGAGTTGGGGAGGTTGGGTCTCGCCAAGTTATTGATGAGTTTTTGAAGTATAATGGACTACAAGAAGTGCTCAGTAAAAAGAAGACGATACTGGACAATGTATCTTCTTCTCGAAATCGCAAAACACTGGAGAGATTGTTCTTTTTAATGGAAGAAGCGGCGGAAAAAGATATAAAAGAAAAGATAAGCGTTTTCAGAAATAATTTTTATGACCAATTTCTCGATCTTTCTTTTGATAATGCAGGGGAAAGAAAGAATGACCTTAAGAGGATCGAGGAAATGTCTCTCAAGTATGATAGCTTGGAAAGAATGGTCGCTGATTTTTCCTTGAGTGAAAATTTCAAAAAGGAACGAGAAAACAAGGGAGTTACATTGAGTACGATTCATCAAGCAAAGGGATTGGAATGGAAAAATGTCTTTGTCATTTCCTTGAAAGAGGGGGATTTTCCTCATTCCAAAGCGATACAAGAAAATCTGATCGAAGAGGAGAGAAGACTTTTCTATGTAGCCATAACAAGATGCAAAGAAAATCTTTTTCTCACTTATCCCACTTACAGCTTACGAGAAAGAAGAGCATCCTCTCCTTCAAGGTTCTTGCGAGAAATTGATCCCAATCAAGAGGATGAAGATGTGATCGATGATGAGATAATTGAAGAGGAAGGAGAGTGGGAGGCTTTTTAACTTCCCTGTTTCAATTTTTCAATTTTTTGTTAAAATGATTTCATATTAATTAACTACTACAAGTATGCAAAACAAAGTATTTCTGACCATTGTGGGCCTCTACTTCTTTCTTTCAGCCATCCTTCACTTTTCGAGAATGGCTTTGGACTTGAATATTGATATCGGAGGGTATGAAGTGCCCAGCATAGTGAGCGGTATTTATTTCATTTTTGCCGTTTTCATTGTTTATTGGATCATCAGAGAGATGAAAGAAAAAAGCAAAGAAGTAAAAGAAGAGACGGAATTAAAGAGGGAAGTAGAGCAATAAGTTCTCAACCTCAAACGTCAATTACAAGTCATTAATTTTTTATTATTATGGAGTTTTACAAACAAGTCTGGTTTTGGATAATACTGGCGGCGCTTCTAATAGCAGGAGGAATAATCATTTTTAGGGACGAGATAAGCATAGAGCCGTCGGTAAAAGAAGAAAATGTTGCGATAAGGGTTGATGGAGAGGTGATCACCAGAGATGAGTTTTCTCATTATGTCGACCATATTGCAGAAGAAAGACAAATGACGGGAAGGGAGCTAGACAAGGAGGAAATTTTAGATGAAGCAGTGGATAACGCTATTAAAGAAGTTCTTTTTTCCAGATATATCGAAGAAAAGGGTTATGAATTGGAAGAGAAAGAAATAGAGGAGATATATGAGATGGAAAAAATGCAAATGGAGGCTTTCATGCCTGAAGGAGAGGATTTTCCGGAGTTTGAAGAGGCTAAGGAGCAAATAAAAGAAATGATGAGAGCGGAAAAATTGATAGATGAATATGCGGAAGGTATAGAAATAACAGAAGAAGAACTCAGAGATATGTACGAGGAGGAAATTGCTTATATGGAGATGCAAGATATGGGCGAAGAGGACATCCCTCCTTTCGAGGAAATAAAAGAGGATATAAAGGAGAATCTTATGATGCAAAGGGCTGTCATGCTCATTGAGGAGAAGTTGGAGGAACTAAAAGAAGAGGCAGAAATAGAGGTTCTGGTCAGTGTGGATGATATTGACCTTCCCGAAACCGAAGGGGCACCTGAAGGATTTGAAATGTAATTTAAAAAGTAGTAGTTTATGAACATTTCGAATGCAAATAGAAGAGCTTTACTAGATGATTTTTTAGAGTGTCATGAGTCTTAAAAGAACTTTGTGGATCTCACATTCCGCTCTTTCCGCTTTTGATCGTTGCCCCTACTTATATTATCTTGAGTATATATACAGAAACCCTCGAACCGGAAGACGAATACAGATCGTCAATCCTTATCTCTCTTTGGGTTCCGCGGTTCATGAGACCATAGAAGGGCTTTCAGAATATTCTCCCAAAGAAAGAAGTAGAATTTCTTTAAAGGAAAGGTTTGAAAAGATATTTGAGAGTTACAAGGGGGTACAAGGAGGGTTTATTTCAGAAAGGAAAGAAGGGGAGTTTAAAAAAAGGGGCTTGGAAATGGTGGAAAGAGTTGAGAAAAGTTCCTTTCTTGAGCGTCCATCTGTTGCAACGAAAAGCAATCTTTTGTCAGTTGATCTCATGGGAGAAAATGTCAAGCTGGTGGGGAGTATAGATTGGATAGAGGAGCTTCCGGAAGGGGAGGCGCATATAATTGACTTTAAGACCGGTAACAATAAAGAGAGGAACGGATCATTGCAGCTTCCCATTTATTCTGTTTTGGCAAAAAATAATATACCTCAAAAAATAAAAAAAGTAAGCTATTGGTATCTTCAACATGATGATCATCCTGTTTCGCAGGATATAGAGGAAGCGGATAATTATTTGGAATCTTTAAAAGAAAAAGCTTCTGTGATCGAAAAAGCTGTGATTAACGATCATTTTCCCTGTAGTTATCCCGGGAGATGCTTTGCTTGTAATGATTATGAAAAGATCTTTCAGGGAGAAGCCGAACTTATTTCCTCCAATCAGAATCACAGCAAGGATGCTTTTTGCGTATTCAAGGAGAATGAGGTCATAGAAAAGATACTTGAAGAAGACTTTTTAGACGAGCGCGAAAAGAAGATGTTCGAAATAAGAGTGAAGAGAGGTATGGAAACTGCAAGCAAGGAACTTAGGTTGTCAAGAGAAAAAAGTGGTCAAATAGCGGAAAGCATCAAGGAGAAACTAAAGAACAATCTTCGCCCCAAAGAACTCAAGGTTATTGTTAAGACGTTGAAGGAATAATGAAAAAAACAGACCTGCTTTATGAGATAAAAAAAGAGATCGTAGATCTCAAAGAATCTCCGTTGTATCAAGAAAGAATAAGAAATAAGGTTTTCCCGGTAATAGGGGAGGGTTGTCATGATGCAGATATTATGTTCGTAGGAGAGGCACCGGGAGCACGAGAAGCGGCAACAGGAAGACCTTTTTGTGGAAGTGCGGGAATGGTGCTCACTGAAATACTCGAAGCAATCGGAATAGAAAGAAAGAATGTTTATATAACCAATATATTAAAGGACAGACCTCCGGGGAATAGAGATCCTTTTTTAGAGGAAATAGAGGTCTATACGCCTTTTTTGGACCGACAAATAAAGATAATAGAACCAAATATAATTGTTCCCTTGGGAAGATTTGCCGCAAGACATATCTTGGGGAAGTATGAAATAAGGGTGGAACCCTTTTCAATATCAAATATTCATGGTATAATATACAATGCATCCTCTTCTTATGGGAGCATCAAGATTGTGCCGCTAAAGCATCCGGCGACAGCGGTGTATAATCCCAACAGGAAAAAGGAGCTTCTTGAGGGGTTTGAATCTCTCAAGAAAATAAAAGGAGGATAAAAAGTTCTTTTAAAAACAAACAAAGGAGGTGAAAGAAGTTGACAGTAGGAAGGAAATGGAAAAGATCCGTGTCAAAACGGAAAGGAAAGCAACATGATCAAAAAATAGAAGAATTTTTTGAGCACCCGGAAAAGATGGGGATAGAAGAGTTAAAAAAAGGAAAAGTGGTGTATAGAGAAGCCTTTCCGAGAGATAAGTACAATAATGAAGTAGGGGACTTAATAATCGTTTCCGAACATCAAAAGAAATTCAAGATTTTCATTATTGAGCTTACTTTGGGAAAGAGAGGAAGCAAGATCATGACCGATCGAAAAAAACTCAGAAAAAGCGAAGAATATTTTCGAAATCCTGTCAATGCTAAAAATTTCTTTAGCAAAAGGTTCAAACAGATGGGTGAGAAAATAGAATATGTTGCAAAAGGAGTTATAGTACTTTATGTGGAAGCAAAACTCCTTAATGAGAAGCCGTACATTGAAGAGGTTTTCAAGATAAAGAGCGCCTGCTAACATTTAGGCGCTTTTCTTTTTGGAAAGGGGTGTTAAAATTAAAAAATGATAGTGCCTGTATACAAGAAAAAAGGGCCAACATCCAGAGAGGTTCTAAATGATATAAAAAAAGTGGTAAAAGAGAAGAAAGTGGGTCATGCAGGAACCCTCGATCCTCTTGCGGAAGGTGTGTTGGTAGTCGGAATAGGAAGGAAGAGTACCAAAGAACTTCACAAAAAAAACCTCAACGAAAAGGAGTATATTGCTTTAATAAGACTCGGGGAGTCCAGCACTACCGATGATGCCGAGGGGGAAAAACTTAAGGGTAGAATAAGGCATAATCCTGCAATGGAAGAGATAGAGAGTGTCATTTCTTCTTTTTGTGGTATCATAAAGCAGATCCCTCCCAAATTCTCTGCAATAAAACTGGAAGGTCGAGAAGCTTACAAATGGGCAAGAGAGGGAGAGAGTTTTGATCTAAAAGAAAGAGAGGCGGAAGTAAAGGAGCTTGAAGTAATGAGTTACAGATACCCCTTGTTGAAAATAAGAGTTATTACAGGGAGAGGAGCTTATGTGCGTTCACTTGCGAGAGATATCGGAAAAGAACTTGGAACGGAAGGTTATCTTCTTTCCTTGGTTCGTATTCGCGTGGGACAATATACCCTGGAAGACTGCAAGGACATAACGTATTTTCGTGGATTGAAGTAAACAAAATTAACTGTTATATTATTCCAAGTAAAATTAAATGAATGAATATATGGAAAATATATTAGAAGAGTCCCTTTGGCAAATAGAATATTTTGGGAATGTGTTGTGGGAATATCTTGTTTTCCTGATCATTTTTTTAGTTCTTTCCTTTGTTTTTTATTTCTTTAAATATCTTGTTGTTAGAAAGATTTCGGGAAAATTGATGGAAAGAGAGATATCAAGGCTTTTCCTTGATGTTATAAAGAAGATCCGTTCTCCCTTTTATATATTTATAGCTTTCTATATAGCCCTGTCGGCGATCGAGATCCCGGAGATGCTTTCAAAGATATTCTGGTTCATACTTGTTTTTTGGGTAATCTATAGACTAGTAATCGTAGGACATCAGTTCATTGATTTCGGTTTGCGTTTCTACTTGAAGAAAAGAGAGGATGATGAGGGCGAGGCAATGATCAGAAACTTGGGGAATATTGCCAAAGCGATACTATGGGTCTTTGCCGCAATTATCATTCTTTCCATTTTAGGAGTCAATGTTACTGCACTTCTTGCAGGAATGGGAATAGGTGGAGTTGCAATAGCATTTGCACTTCAAAGCATCCTTTCCGACCTTTTCAGCTCTTTTTCCATTTTTCTGGATAAACCTTTTACAGAAGGAGATTTCATAATAGTAGGTGATAAATCGGGAACAGTGGAGAAAATAGGCATAAAGAGCACCCGGGTTCGTGCTCTGCAAGGAGAAGAAATAGTTTTTTCAAATAAAGAACTTACCAGCGCTCAAGTTCATAACTATGGAGAGATGGATTACTGGAGAGCGGATGTTCGCTTGGGGGTGGTTTATGAGACTCCTACGAAAAAAATGAGAAGAATACCGGATATTGCAAAAGAAATAATAGAGAAAGAAGACAGCGTGGAAGTACAGTTTGACAGGGTAAACTTCATTTCTTTTGGTGATTTTTCTCTTAATTATGCTCTGGTTTACTATGTTAAGACGCCAAGCTACAGGGAGTTTCTTGAGGTGAACGAAAAAATACTCTTGAACATAAAACAGGCGTTCGAGGACGAGGATATTGAGTTTGCTTATCCCACCAGCACCGTTCATCTCTATCGGCAGAGCAAGGAATAAATTCTAATCAAAAATGTTCGATCCAGCCGCATTCTTTGAGGGTATCCAACTCACCCCCGAGATGGAGCTTGCGATGCTTTTGGCAATTGCTTCTATCTTGGGGATCGTTTTTAAGGTGTTAAAGCAACCCCTGGTCCTTGCATACTTGGTTGCCGGAATAGTAGTGGGATATGTTGGTTTTTTGAATCTTGACAACGGAGAAATATTTGAAGTTTTTTCCACTCTGGGAGTGATGTTCCTACTCTTTTTGGTCGGGATGGAAATGGATTTCAATTCCATAAGAAGAACAGGTAAGCTTTCTCTTGTGATAGGGTTGGGGCAAGTCTTATTCACTGCTACGGGAGGTTTCCTGATAGCTCATTTGCTTTTCGGATTTGATCCTCTTCACTCGATCTATGTAGCCGTAGCTCTTACTTTTTCAAGTACGGTAATAATCATAAAGTTGTTATCAGACAAGGGAAGTGTTACCAGTCTGCACGGAAGGGCTGCAATAGGTCTTTTACTTGTTCAGGATCTGGTTGTTATTCTTATTTTGATAGCATTGAATGCCATCGAAATGGGAGGAGAAGTAGACTCCATTTCTCTCATGAGAACAATAGGGCTCGGAGTCATTCTTTTCGGGATAATGCTTTTCTTGGGAAGAGAGGTTTTTCCGTATATATTCAAAAGAATTGCACGATCCCAGGAGCTTCTTTTTTTGGTCAGTATAACCTGGCTTCTTGTGTTTGCGATGATAGTAGAACAATTCGGATTCTCGGTAGAAATAGCAGGCTTCTTGGGAGGTATAGCGCTTGCCAACTCCTCTGAAAAGTATCATATATCAAACAAGATAAGACCTCTTCGCGATTTCTTTATATTGGTATTTTTCGTATATTTGGGCTCTTTAATGGTAATATCGGGGCTTGAAGGGTTGCTTTGGCCCGCATTAGTATTTTCTTTGTTCGTTCTCATTGGAAATCCAATGATCGTTATGATCCTCATGGGTCTTATGCGCTACAAAAAAAGAACGAGTTTTCTTACGGGAGTTACTGTTGCTCAAATATCCGAGTTCAGTCTAATCTTTGCGACTCTGGGACTCACCCTCGGTCATATTACTGATCAAATATTTGCCATTATTGTTGCCGTTGGTGTGACAACCATAACTCTTTCCACGTACCTTATACTTTATGCGGAAAAGATTTTTCCTCATATATCCGGATTGCTTTCCATATTCGAAAGAAAAAGTTCTTTTGAGAAAGAGGAGAATTATGAGATATCAAAACCGATAATCATGATCGGGGCAAACAGAATAGGAAGAGGAATAATGGGTTATATAGAAAAGGACGACCTTACTGTCATAGACTTTGATCCATTGGTAATAGATGACCTAAAAAGAAAGGGGATTCATTGTATTTTTGCCGACATAAAGGATCCTCACTTACTTGAAGAGTTAAACCTCAAGAATACAAAACTTTTTATTTCCACCAGCCCGCAAGAAGATGATAATATTACGCTCATAAGAAGTGTAAAAACAATAAAAAAGAACATAAAGGTGGTTGTCAGAGCGGAAAGAGAGGAGGAAGCACTTATACTTTATGAGAATGGAGCGGATTATGTACTTTTACCCCACCTCTTGTCAGGCAAATATCTGGGTAAGATCATTGATTCCGAGTTGGAACTTGAAAGAATGAAAGAGCTTAAAGAAAAAGAGTTTCAATTATTAAAACAAAGAACATGAAGGGACTTGAGCATACACTAAAAAACATAAAAGATTACTTTCTTCTTTCTTTTGTAATTTTTTTTCTTTCTCTTGCATGTGGCATTTTATTCGTGGAGATATATCCCGATCTAGCGAAAGAGGCATTCGAAGAACTGACTGATGCTTTTGCTCCCATATTAGAACTTCAACCGTTAACAATGGGTTTATTCATTTTCTTGAATAATTCTCTGAAGATATTTCTCTTTATCCTTCTCGGTGTTCTTGTTGCGATACCCACCCTTTTCTTTCTTGTCGTAAACGGATGGGTGTTAGGGTATGTGATTGGTCTTCATTATCCAGAACTCGGGGCCGAAGGAATATTTCATCTGTTCTTTTATCATGGAATATTTGAGATCACTGCGCTGCTCTTGGGATCATCGCTTGGTATCTATCTGGGAGTTCTTTCACTGAAAGAAATAAAAAACAAAGCCTCAAAGAAAGAGCTTGGAGCGCTTCTTTCATCTTCTGTCATAAAAAAAGCGCTTTTTAGTTCTTTGAGGGTCTTTATCTATATTATAATTCCTCTTTTATTTGTAGCTGCTATCATAGAAACATTCCTGATATTCTATTTATGATCATATCCCAAAAAAAGGACGGACCGATGTCAAGCGAGAGAAACATTACTCGCTTTCTTAACAGAAAAGGTATTAACAGAGATGAACTTGTTACCGGAAAACAGGTTCACGGAAAGGAAATAGCAGTAATAAGAAAAAGAGAAGAAGTAAGCTCTCTGAATGAATGTGATGGTATCATGTCCTTATCAAAAGACTTGGTTCCGGGAGTATTCGTGTCTGATTGTTTGCCTATTTCTTTTCACTTAGATGGTATTTGCGGAATACTGCATGTCGGATGGAAAGGCCTTGCAAAGGGAATAATAGAGGAGTCATTCAGAAAGATAGAGCGCTTAGGTAGAGATCCAAAAGAGGCCTATTTTGAAATAGGCCCCGGCATAGGTGCTTGCCATTTTGAGGTAAGAGAGGACCTGCTTTCATATTTCAAGAATTACAATAAAAGAGGAGAAGAGGAAGATTTTGTGCAAAAAAGAGGGGTTAAAACCTTTTTCGATCTCAAGGGGTTGGCCAGAAAAAAAATGGAAGATAGGGGAGTGAGAAATATCAAGGTATCTTCCATATGCACTTTTTGCAACAAAGATTACTTCTCCCTTAGAAGGGAAGGGGAAATAATCAACATGCTTGCTTTAATAAGATTGTGAATATATAATTACTTGATTATTAATCAATAAAGCTTAATCAATCATGCAAATAACAAAGGCCGTCATTGCTGTTGCTGGTTACGGAACAAGATTTTTGCCAGCAACCAAGAATCAACCAAAAGAAATGTTGCCCATTATCGATAAACCAATAGTTCATTACTTGGTAGAGGAGGCTGTCAGGTCGGGAATAGAAGAGATAATATTCGTTACTCGATGCGGACAATCAACGCTTGAGGATTATTTTGACTCGCACCCTGAGCTTGAAAACAATTTGGAGAAGAACGGGAAAAAGGAAAGGCTCAAAAAAATAAAAGAGATACCAAAAATGGCCAATTTCATTTATGTAAGGCAGCACAGTGATCATCCTTATGGAAATGCAACTCCTTTAAAATGTGTTGCTCCCTTAATAAGGGAGGGTGAGGCTTTTGTTTATATGTTCGGAGACGATCTTACAACCTCCAAAACTCCCGTAACAAAACAATTGGTTGATGCTTACAGAAAATATGAGCCTGCGGCGGTTCTCGGAGTGCAAAAAGTCCCTTGGGAAGAAGTCGAAAAATACGGCACAGTGAAATACAAAAAGAAATCCAAGGACTATAAGATAGAAGCTTGCTTGGAGAAGTTGCCTTCAAATAAAGCGCCTTCCAATAATGCTGTTTTTGGAAGATTCGTTCTAACTCGAAAAGTAGTAGAGGAGGCCGAAAAAACCCCTCTTGGAAAAGATAATGAATTATGGGTGGCCGATATCGTCAATAGACTGGCAAGAAGAGGAGAGGAAATAGTTGCTCAGCCCATAGAGGGAGAGTGGGATACTACCGGTGATCCCTTGAATTACTTAAAGGCTTCCGTCAAATATGCCCTTTCTCGAGAAGATATAGGAGAGAAGTTTGAGAGTTACTTAAGAGAACTTCTAAAGCAAGATCCGAAATCAAATTAGGAAAAACTCTTTCCGATAAAATCCATATTACCTTGAAGAAAATCCTTTGAAGTGGAGGGTTTTTTTCCTTCTATTTGCAACTTTTTAATAATAAGAAAATCCTTTCCCGTTTGTACCGCTAAAGTATCGTTCGTGCCGAGATATATTTTCCCCGGTTCTCCAAAGGGGCCGTCCGATGTTTGCTCTTGCGTTTCAACGTCAAGTATTTTGATCGTCTTACCGTTTAACGTGGTATGGGTTCCCGGCCAAGGATTTAAAGCTCTGACCTTTTTCTCTATGATCCCTGCAGATTCTTTCCAGTTTATTCTTCCATCTTTTTTCTCAAGCATCCGAGTGTAGGTAGCAAATTTTTCGTTTTGAGGTAGCCTCTTAAAATCTTTTCCATTCTTCTCAAAGTAGGACAAGAGCTTTAAAAGAAGCTCTCCGCCCTTTTTTGCAAGAACTTTTTCAGCTTCCGGATAAGTTATTTTTTCGGGGAGACATACTTCTTCTTGCTTCAATATGGGACCTTCGTCGATACCTTCGGTGACCTCTATTATTGTGACCCCGTTCATTTTCTCACCTTCCATTATCGCTGATTGGATAGGGGTGGGTCCTCTATATTTGGGGAGGAGAGAGGGATGGACGTTTATGAATTGCGACATCTCTAGTGTTTTCGTCGTTATTATTAGGCCAAAGCCGGCCATTACCACTAAATCAGGTTTATCACTCTCGATCACTTTATGAAATTCATCTTTATTCCCCGCTTCTTTCACGGGAATTTTGTTTTTTTCCGCTATCTCTTTTATAGGAAGCGGCTTTCTTCTTTTCCCCCTCCCGATCCTTTTATTCGGAGAAGTTATCAAAAATGAGATATGAGCTCTTTCCTTTAAAAGTTTCTCAAAAATGATCGTACCAAATGAAGAATTGCTAGCAAATGCTAATTTCATGAAAAAATAATTTAAATAATATTAATCCTCTTCCTCTTTCCATTCTATTTCCTCTTTTTTTCCTGCAAACTCAAGCCACTCTCCGTCCTTGCTTATTACGAACCACTTCCTTTTTGTCTTGGACCATACCATGGGATTATCTCGGAAATAGGGTTTTATTTTCTTTTCCTTGGGCTTCAATTTATCAATTTCAGGCCATTTCTTAAACACTGTTTCTATGGCGTAATCAAGCCCTCTTGATCTTGCCCATGAAGAGACTTTATCTATTGCCTTTTTTGCTTCCTCTACGGAACCTGCAAGACAGAGTAGGTCTTTGGCAGGCTTTGTGTATCTTGAATAGATTATTCTTCTTTTTTGAGCATTTTTCTTTATATCCTCAATTGAGAGACCCTTGGTCTTGAAATAGTGGTTCACTATCTTTTGAATATCGCTTTCAACCTCCCCCTTGTTTCTCCTTGAAACGGGAAGATCTTTATTACCGGAATACTCCAGGAATTCACAAATAACATTAAGATGTCTTTTTATTGCTTTTTCGGAAAGTCCTTTCTTGTTAAGATCCTTTTCCAGCTTCTCAAGATCCTTTTCCTTTACTTCTCGTGCTTTTGCATCGGCTCTCCCTTCTCTCAAGAGCCAATCCTCAAAAAGAGACAAGCTTGATCTCTTTTTCTTTACTGTTGATTCTGAAAATCCCTCTTGCTTTATTTTTCTTAAGAAGGATTCAATGTTTTCCAGCAAGACCTCTTTCATTTTTTTACGATAAAATATTTTTTATCCTTTCCGCCTCTTCTTCTACTAACGGCCCGTTATATTCCCCGGCATGATCCGGAGCATTTTTGTATTTTGAGGGTTTTTGGTCAAGATGAAGGCGAAGCTCCTCTTTGTGCTTGTCATAATATATATGGTATCGAGGATAACGACCACCACGAATCGGCTTACAGAAAGATATTTGCTCTCCGCGATCACCCCTGTCGGGATGGTAACCCGCGCTTCTTAGTAAATTGTAAATATTTTTCTCAAAACCCTTAATAGATATTCTCATGTCTTTTAATCATAGCATAAAAGAAGAGATGACCTAAATCATGATTGAGTTTTATTCTTTTCTTTGGCATAATACCCGCATAGCAAAATATTTACAAGAATACTTTATGTTCAAAAGGATATTTTTCGCTGTAAGCCTTCCCGAAGAGATAAAAAGGGAATTATCCGTTATAAAAGAGGATCTTAAGAATGAGCTGAAAAAAGGAGTAAAGTGGGTAGAGGAAGAGAATATGCACATAACGTTGTTATTTCTTGGGAAAGTAAGGGAAGATAGAGTTAACGAAATAATTTCCGAAGCAGAAAAGATAAGAATAAACCCTTTTTCCGTCTTGCTCAAAGAGATCACTTATATACCCCCGGATAAAAAAAGGGCTAAAATGATCTGGGCAAAAGGGGAGAGCAAGGAGTTGTCATTCTTGTATGGGGAGCTTGAGGATAAGGTTGCACCTCATCAGCAGAGCAAAAATGGAAAGGATTTCATTCCTCATATCACCTTGGGAAGGATAAGGTCTTGGGAATTTCGCAGTATGCCGCTCTCAGAGATTCCCGAGATTGGTCAAGAGCTTGAAATGAGTTTCAAAATCAATTCATTTAATCTCATGGAGAGTAAATTAACAAAAAATGGTCCCGTTTATGAAAATTTAAGAGAATTTGTATTGCAAAAGGGATCCATGTATCAACTATGAAAAATGATTACAAAATACATTTTGTGGGTATCGGGGGGATAGGAGTGTCCTCTTTGGCTCGATATTTTCTGTCAAAAGGTTGCTCTGTTTCCGGTTCCGATGCATCTTCTTTTTCGGAACTTGAAAGCTTGGGAATAAAGGTGCTTGAAGGTCATGACACGGATCATGTGCCGAAAGATACCGATCTGCTCATATACAGTACGGCTGTATCCGAAAATAATCCCGAAATAAAGGAAGCTCGAAGAAGAGGTATAACGATAAAGAGTTACCCTCAAGCGCTCGGCGATATTACCAAGGAATACCATACAATAACCGTCTCGGGAACTCACGGAAAAAGTACTACAACCGCAATGCTTGCTTTGGTGCTTGAAAAAGGGGGATTTGACCCTACGGTAATAATAGGAACAAAATTGAAGGAGTTCGGAGGAACCAACTTTAAAAAAGGAGAGTCAAAATATCTTCTTATTGAAGCGGATGAATGGAAAGCGGCTCTCTTAAACTATTATCCTCGAGCAGCTATTGTGACCAATATAGAAGAAGATCACCTCGATTTTTATAATGATCTAGATGACATAATAAACACTTTTAAGAGTTATTTGAGCAACAATTTACAAGAAGAGGGGTTTCTTGTTCTGAATATGGACGATAAAGGTGCAAGATCGGTGATGAACACCTTTTCCGGTGAAGTGATCGGATATTCTTTGAATGATAAGGAAAGCAAAGGAATAAAATTGAATGTTCCCGGAAAGCACAACCTTTCAAATGCACTTGCCGCATTTCATCTTGCAAGTAGAATGGGAATGGGCAGAAGCACTATTCTTGAAGCCCTTTCGGAATTCGAAGGTACGTGGAGAAGATTCGAAGAGGAAGAGATCGTTCTTGAGAACGGAAAAAGAGTAACGATCGTAAACGATTACGCCCACCATCCCACGGAAATAAAGAGCACCCTTCAAGCTGCAAGGGAGAAATATCCGAAAAAAAGAATCACTGCTGTTTTTCAACCACACCAATACGAAAGAACTTACAGATTATTTAATGAATTCAAGGAAGCAATAGATAGTGCTGAAGTTGACAGATTTCTTGTTTCGGACATCTACACTGTAAAAGGAAGAGAGTCCGAAGAGATCAAAAAGAAAGTTGATTCACGAAAACTTTGTAAAGAAACAAAAAAAGGGCTTTACTCGGGAGACTTGGAAAATACAGCAATCACTCTTAAAAAAGACTTGCAAGAAGAGGAGATAGTGGTTATAATGGGCGCAGGCGATGTATATAACTTAAGAGGTTATATAAAAAGGTCTTGAATCCATAAAAATTAATTTTAGAGTATTATGTTTGAAAATTGGATCGTAGTTGTAATTATTCTGGTCTTGGTAGTAGTAATAATATGGTATACATCAAAGAAAAATGAGGAAGATGAAAGTATGACGCGAGAAGAGGAGCCGAGAAAAGAAGTTGCACAAGAAGAGGAAGATACGGAAGAAGATGCAAAGAAAGAACACCAAGAAGCAGGAGAGATGAGTGAAGAAGGAGAAACAGAAGAAGCAGAAGAAGGGGAGGAGGAAGAAGACTATTAAACAGCAAGTCTATGTGCCATAGAAAGGGGGTTCTACGAACCCCCTTTTATGTGGTTTAATTTCTAATTTCAATATGGTAAAATCATAATCAGTCTTATTAACTTCGTTACAAATCATTAATCTATAAAGATTCACATGGATATAAACATTGAGAGAAAAACGGATACAAAAAGAGAAATAGAGGTAACTATTCCTCCCGAAGAGATGGAGCAATACAAAGAAAAAGCAGCTAAGAAACTTGGCGATGAGATGAACATCAAAGGCTTTCGCCCCGGAAATGCTCCATTGAGCGTAGTAGAGAACTCTGTAGGCTCGGAAAAACTCTATGAGGAAGCTGCCAGGGAGGCTATTCAAGAAACATACCCAAAGATCATAGAAGAAAATGATCTTTTTGCTCTATCAAGTCCTCAGGTCAACATTGTGAAATGTGCCCCCGGAAACGAAGTGGTTTACAAAGCTACCGTGTATGTGATGCCGGAAATAGATCTTCCGGATTACAAAAAAATAGCAAATGATACCGTGAAAAACGAAAAAGAGAATGTTGAGGTTACCGAGAAGGAGATCAATGATATGATAGAAAAGATCAGGGAAAACAAGGCTAAAATACAGAAAGTGGAAAGAGAGGCAAAAAAAGGAGATTCGGTGATCATAAACTTTACCGGAGCTTTTGATGATAAAGAAGAAAAGATCGAGGAAAAGAATTTCCAGATCACCCTTGGAGGGGGAGAGATGAGCGTTTTGGGTAATTTCGAGGATAATTTGGAAGGAATGAAAGCAGGAGAGATGAAGACTTTTCCCATTGATATCCCGAAAAGCGATGACAAAGGGGAGTTTTCAGGAAAAAAAGTGACTTTTGACGTAGAAATGGTAAGTGTAATGGAAAAAGAATTGCCGGAAATAAATGATGATCTTGCAAAATCGTTTCCCGAAATTGAAACTCTGGAAGAGTTAAAGAATAAGATAAAAGAAGGGATGAAAAAGGACAAAGAGGCAAAGGAAAAGGAAAAATTGAAAGTGAAGGTGCTTGAGAACATAAAAAAAGAAGTTAGCTTTGAAGTTCCCGAGGTGTTGGTGGAAAAAGAGCTTGAGAATATGCTAAACAGCGTAAAGAATCAACTTGCTCAAAACAATTCTTCTTTTGAAACATACCTTGAAGAGATCGGCAAAACAGAGGAAAATTTAAAGAAGGAGTGGAGAAAAAAAGCCGAGGAAAATGTTGCTTATGCCCTTCTTTTGCATAAAATAAGTGAAAAAGAGGGTATAGAGGTCTCTTCGGACGAGATCGAAGAAGAAATGGAAAGGCATTTCAGTACTACAGGAAGAAACAAGGAAGAAGAGAAAGAAGAGAACTTGGAGAAGATGCGAGCCTACATACACGACACACTCAAAAATCAAAAAGTGTTCAGCCTTCTTTCCATCGAAGAATAAATAGTATTTGAGTGGAAAAAAGACCATTTGTTTTGGATTCACGAAGAATTGGTGCTTCTTGCAGAAAAGCAAGAAAGGAGTTATTAGTATAAAAAAATAAATATGGATAGAATTATAATCAAAAACACGATTTCTCTTGTCAACGAAAGAGCGAAAATATGCGGTTTCATAGAGAGTGTTCGCGCCCACGGAAGTGTTCTTTTTTTTGATATCCGAGATTATTCGGGAACAATACAAACAGTAATAACTTCTTCAAATGAAGATTATGAAGTTGCCAAAAAGATAAGGCCCGAATGGGTAGTGGAGGTCGTAGGAATCGTTAAAGAGCGTCCCGAAAAAATGAAGAACATCAACATTGAAACCGGGGAAGTGGAAATGGAAATAGAAAGCATTACCGTATTATCAAAAGCCAAGACCCCTCCGTTCTCTATTTCTTCCAGTGGTTACGAAATAAACGAGGAGCTGAGAATGAAATACAGATATATCGATTTGAGAAGAAAAAGGATGATGGAAAATATGAAAATGAGGCACAAGGCTCTTTTGCACTGCCGAAACTTTTTAAATGAAAGAGGTTTTACAGAAATAGAAACTCCCATACTCACAAAATCAACACCGGAGGGAGCCAGAGATTTTCTGGTTCCTTCAAGATTACATCCGGGAAGTTTTTATGCTTTACCTCAAAGCCCTCAACAATATAAACAAATGCTCATGGTAGCGGGATTGGAAAAATACTTCCAGATAGCAAGATGCTTTCGTGATGAAGATTTACGAGCAGACAGACAAGCGGAGTTTACACAAATAGATATTGAGCTTTCCTTCACAAGCAGAGAGGAAATATTGGAATTGGTGGAAGAAATGGTCATTCAACTTACAGAAGTTCTCTTTCCGGAAAAGAAAATAAAGGAAAAGCCTTTTCCGCGCATATCATATAATGAGGCTATTGATAAATGGGGGACAGACAGTCCCGATCTAAGGCACGACAAAGATAATGAGGAAGAAATGGCCTTTGCTTTCATTGTTGACTTTCCTATGTTCGAGCAAAGCGAGAAAGGAAAATGGAGCGCGGTACACCATCCCTTCACAAAACCCACTCAAGAAGATACGAAAAAAATAAAAAAGAGTCCCGAAAAAATATTCAGCCTTCAGTATGATCTGGTGCTTAACGGGCACGAAATAGCCGGAGGAAGTATGAGATCTCATGATCCCGAAATTCTAATGGCGGTATTTGAAGTATTGGGCCATAAAAAGGAAGACATTGAAAACAAATTCGGTCATTTATTTGAAGCTTTTTCCTACGGAGTTCCTCCTCACGGAGGAATAGCATTCGGGTTTGAGCGTCTTTTGATGGTAATGAGAAATGAAGAAAATATAAGAGAAGTAATAGCATTCCCAAAGACAGGAGATGGCAGAGAACTTACCATGGGAACTCCATCCTCAAATATTGAAAAAGAACAGTTAAAAGAATTGAGTATAAAAGTGGAAAAAAATGAAAAGAAAAGAGGTAAAGAATCAAATTAAGCAATTATTTCATGAGCACAAAAGGGAGCTAATCATCTCCGCATCAATCGTTGCCGGAATTCTTCTCGTTTCATGGGGATATTCACATTTTTTTGTCGCTGACAGCATAAGCAGCAAAGGGAGTGAAAAAGAGAGCGAGGTAAAAGAGGTTTACCCACAAAGAGTGAGCGTGGATCAAGAAACGGACGTATCTCTCAATGTGGCAGGCGCCTACTCATTCTACTACGACAAAGAAGGGAATGGAAAAGTATTATATGAGAAAAATAAGAAAGAGAGGTTTCCGATAGCAAGCATCAGTAAACTTATGACCGCACTTGTGGTCTTCGAGAATTATGACTTGAGAGCGGAAATGGGAGTGAAGGAACAAGAAGTGACGTCGCGAACAGAATTCAGAGATTTCAGAGCATGGAGCGAAACAGAAGTAGGGGAAATGTTGTATCCCATGCTTATAGAATCAAACAACAGCGCCGCTTTTGCTCTAGCTCTTATCAGTAACAGATTTTTAGAGAACGGAAAAGATCCTATTGACAGTTTCGTGAAAGAAATGAATAAAAAAGCAAGAGAGTTGGGTCTTGAAAAGACCGAATTCATAAATCCCAGCGGTTTGGACGGAAAAAATGATAATTACAATATATCCACCGCAGAAGAAGTGGGAAAGCTGGCAAAATACCTTTTAGAGAACGAGGAAAAAATAATGGAAATATCGCAAATGAGATCATATCGTCTTTATTCTCCCGATGGTATGGTCTACTATGAGGCTGTAAATACCAACGATTTTTTACACGCACCGGATAGGGATTGGAAAAAAAATATAGTAGGCGGAAAAACAGGATGGACTTATGCAGCCTATGGTTGTCTTCTTATTGTGATTGAATTACCAGACAATGAAGGGTATATCGTGAATGTAGTACTGGGAGCGGAAGATAGATTCAAAGAGATGGAGAAGATGATAGAATACGTTCACGAAAATTATCACTTCTAAACGATCAAGACATGACAGATGCAGCAATTAATTTCATAAAAGTTTTTTTTATAGGTTTTACCTCCTTTTTATTGGCATTCTCTCTAACCCCCACCCTGACGCATTTTCTTTACAAGCACCGTCTCTGGAAGAATAAGGCGAAGGAAAAGGCAATAGATGGTAAAGAGGCAAAATATTTTAAAAAGTTCCATCAAAAAAAAGAAACCAAAACTCCTCGTCTTGGAGGATTGTTAATATGGGTGTCGGTAGGTTTCTTGACCCTTTTCTTTTACGTCCTATCCTTGGTTTTTGACAGTTTTTGGGCGGAAAAACTAAATTACCTGAGTAGAGACCAAACATGGCTTCCTCTTTTTACCCTGGTAGCAGCTTCGCTTGTCGGTCTCATGGATGACCTTTTGCAGATATTGGACTTTTCAAAAATAAGACTGATAAAGAACGGTATATGGGGAAAAATAAAAAATTACTTAGGAGGAGGGCTCGGTTTACGTTATCGTATACTGCTGGTATCTCTTCTCGGTGTCATCGGAGCTTATTGGTTCTATTTTCAATTGGGTCAACAATCCATTTTTATACCTTTATTCGGAGAATTGAGCTTGGGAATATTATATATCCCTTTCTTTATGATTGTCATGATAGCGGTTTATAGCGGGGGAGTGATCGATGGTCTTGACGGTCTCTCGGGAGGCACTTTTGCTTCCATATTTACAGCTTATACCGCTATAGCACTCTTTCAGGGGCAAATAAACTTGGCTGCTTTCTGTCTTGCAATAGTGGGGAGTATACTCGCTTTTTTGTGGTTCAATATACCCCCCGCAAGATTCTATATGGGAGAAACGGGAATCATCGGTCTCACGGCAACTCTCACTGTAGTCGCCTTCCTTACAAATGCCGTAGTGGTTCTTCCCATTATAGCGATTTTGCTAGTGATAACTTCCGGTTCTGTCATTATTCAGCTTCTTTCAAAAAAAATAAGAAAGAAAAAAGTATTACTATCAGCTCCTCTTCATCATCATTTTGAGGCAAAAGGGTGGCCACACTACAAAGTAACAATGCGTTATTGGGTAATAGGAGTGGTAGCAGCCATACTTGGAGTGGTAATACATCTCTTGGGGTAACTCACCGAAAAAAACTTTCTTATTATGTTAATCTCTTCACTTCACAACAAAAAGATCCTTATATTGGGATACGGAGAAGAGGGAATGGACAATCTTCTCTTTATAAAGAACAATATTACCTACAAATCCTTGGGAGTTGCGGATGAACTTCCATTCAAGGAAATGGATGCAAAGAAGAAAAAGCACCTCAAAGAAGGGGCGGAAAAATTACATTTAGGAAAGGATTATCTGTCGGCAACACGTGGATACGATGTCATAATCAAATCACCTGGAATACCGGTTCACTCTCTCGATCTGAAAAAAGGACAGGTTCTCACCTCTCAAAGTGATATTTTTTTACAGAATTGCAGGGGTAAAGTGCTGGGCATCACGGGAACAAAAGGAAAAAGTACCACTTCGGTGCTTGCCCATAATCTACTACTGAACGCCGGTTTTTCTTCTCATCTCATAGGAAACATAGGAACACCGGCACTTTCAAAGCTCCAAACAGAAAATGACAAAGACGTTTTTGTTTACGAGTTATCAAGTTTTCAACTTGCTACCATAAAAAAAAGTCCTCACATAGCAGTTATCCTGAATATTTTTACCGACCACCTTGATAAACATAAGGATTTTGAAGATTATATATCTTCCAAAGAAAAAATAACCGCTTTTCAAACAAAAAAAGATTTTCTAATATACAATCAGGAAAATGAAATTGTAAAGGAAATAGCGGAAAGATCATCCGCAAAAAAAATACCCTTCTCTCCTTTCGGGGAAAGAGAAGATTTACCGATATCTCCGGAGCCCTTACATGAAATAGGGAAGTTGTTCGATATAGGCAAAGAAGACATGAAGAAAACCTTTTCGGAGTTCCGTGGACTTCCTCACAGAAGAGAGTATTTGGGAAGATATAAGGGGATAGATTTTTACAATGATTCTGCCGCAACAATTCCCGAGGCCACCATTCATGCAATTGATAATTTAAAGGACGTACAAACATTGATCCTGGGAGGTTCGGACAAGGGTGCGAATCTTTATGATCTCATTGAAAGAATAAAAGAAAGTGAGATTCAGAACATAATAATCTTCAAGGGAAGTCCCGAAATTCTCAGAGAAAAATTGGAAAACTCCGACAAGATAGTTTTCACTGTTTCCAATATGAAAGAAGCAGTGCAACACTCATTCAATAACACTGACAATTACAAAAAGTGTCTTCTTTCCCCGGGATTTGCGAGCTTTAATATGTTCCGCAATTACAAAGAAAGGGGAGAGTTGTTCAAGGAATACGTGCGTAATTCATGAAAAAAGCCATAAAACCCAAAAAATCTCCCGATTATATACTACTCGGGATATCGGGAATGATAATCCTTTTCGGACTCTTTGTTTTGGCCAGCGTAGTATCGATCGGAACAGGGATCAAGTTCATCGATCAATTGTTATTGGGATTTCTTCCGGGAGGATTATTCGCTTATATGCTTTACAAAATCCCTCTTCCAACACTACAAAAATGGGCTCCCTTTCTTCTTTTTGCAAACCTATTTTTGATTGCAATGGTTTTTGTTCCCGCTTTTTCCGAAACAGTAAGGGGTGGTACGAGATGGTTATCACTCGGGGGGATTATTTCTTTTCAACCCACGGAATTCTTGAAATTGATCTTTATTCTTTACGTCTCAAGTTTGCTTGCTGCCAAAGAAAAGGTAAAAAAGAAAAAAAAGAATTACACTTTGAAAGAATTATTTCTTCCTTTTTTGGCCATTTGCAGTATCATAACCCTTCTCCTTGTATTGCAACCGGACCTTAGTACCTTGGTCATCATTCTTTCTACGGGATTTGTGATCTATTTTACCGCGAAAACTCCTTTTTGGCAGAGCTTGGCGATGATGGGAATGGGAAGCGCGGCACTCTTTCTCCTTATAAAATTTACAGAATACAGATTGGAAAGAATAATAGGATTCCTGGATCCCAACATTGACCCTTTGGGGGCAACCTACCAAATACAACAAGCACTCATTACAGTAGGTTCAGGAGGGATCTTCGGACTCGGCCTTGGAATGAGCCAACAAAAATTCGGATTTCTTCCTTTCCCGGAAACAGACTCCATTTTCGCAATATTGGCCGAAGAGACAGGATTTATCGGAAGCATACTTCTTATACTTCTTTTTCTCGGATTTTTTTGGAGGGGGTTCCTTATTGCAAAGAACAGCAAATATGAATTCGTGAAGCTGGTTTCCTTGGGAATATGTTTTTGGATTTTTATTCAGACTTCTGTTAGTATTGGTTCAATGATAGGAGTTTTTCCCGTTACCGGCATCCCGCTTCCTTTTATAAGTTACGGAAAATCACATTTAATAGCTGAAATGGCCGCTCTAGGAGTGCTTTTAAATGCCTCCCGATATAAAGAATAACCTCAGCTACATGAGCAACGGAAAAGGCAAAAAACATAAAATAATTCTTACCGGCGGCGGTACCGGAGGACATATTTTTCCTCTTATTGCCATCGTTAGGGAAGTGAAGAGGATCTTACCCGTTGAGACCCTCGATATTCATTATCTTGGTCCAAAAGATGGAATTCCTAGAAAGTACATTGAAAGAGAGGGGATAAAAGTAAAATACATAAGTGCCGGAAAAATAAGGAGATATTCCGGGATACAACCTTTTTTACAAAATCTGATCGATATGTTCATCAAAACCCCCATAGGGGTTGTCCAATCTTTTATTTTTCTTTTTTCCTTTTCTCCGGATATGATACTCAGTAAAGGAGGGTACGGATCATTTCCGGTCATTCTGAGTGGAAGAATGCTTCAAATACCTTCCTTTATGCATGAATCAGATTCAGTGGTGGGAGCCGCAAACAAGTTCTTGCAAAGGTTCATAGCAGAAATTTTTGTTGCCTTTCCCAATACAGAGGGAGTAGACAAGGCAAAGATGCTTGTTGTGGGAAACCCTATAAGAGAAGAACTAATAAAAGGAAATAAAGAAAAAGCAAGGAGTATTTTTAACCTTAAAGGGGAAAAACCGGTTCTATTGATACTGGGAGGATCGCAAGGAAGCGAAAGAATAAATGATCTTTTGCTTTCCAGCATAAGAATGGCCCTGGAAGATTTTGAGATAATCCATCAATGTGGCGGCAAGAATCATGAACAAATAGCGGCAGAAGTAAATGCCGTGATAACAAGAAAGGATCTCAAAGAACGCTATCATGCATACCCTTTTCTGGAAGAAGAAAAACTAAAGCATGCATATAAATGCGCCGACCTTGTGGTTAGCAGGGCGGGATCCGGAACCATCTTTGAGGTAGCGGCAAACGGTCGAGCAGGAGTATTTCTTCCTCTTCCAGAGTCGGCTCAGGACCATCAAGTAAAGAACGCTTACGAATACGCGGCCTCCGGGGCTGCAGTAGTAATGGAGGAGGGGAATCTAACTTCTCATTTTTTTCTTGAAAAGCTAAGGGAAATATTTTCTATCAGAGAACAAATAGAAGAAATGGAAAAGAACGCACTTAAATTTGCAAAACCAAGGGCGGGTTATATAGTTGCAGCTTACATAAAAGAGTATTTGACAAGATAATCATAAAGCACATGAAAAAGAACAAAAAAAACGATATCAGGGTAAGGTTCGCACCTTCTCCGACAGGGTATTTTCATATTGGATCTGCAAGAGTTGCCTTGTTCAACTTTCTTTTTGCTAAAAAAAATAAAGGAACCTTTGTGCTCAGAATAGAGGATACCGACAAGGAAAGATCGAAAAAGGAATACGAGAAAGATATTATGCGAAGTTTAGAGTGGCTTGGAATCTCTTGGGACGAAGGAGCAACTCCAAAAGGGGAGAGGGGAGAGTTCGGCCCCTATAGGCAAAGCGAGAGAGGAGAGATATATAAAAAATATCTGCGCAAATTATTGGAAGAACGAAAAGCCTATTATTGTTTTTGCAGCAAAGAAGAACTTGATAAAATGAGAGAGAAGCAAAAGAAAAAGAAAGAACCTCCGAGATACGAAGGAAATTGTTTTTTACTTTCCGAGAGTGAAAAAGAAAAAATGAAAAAAGAGAGAAAAGACTTTACCATAAGACTTCATATACCCGACAACAAGAAAATTGAGTTCAATGACAGAATAAGAGGAAAAGTTGAATTCAACACCAAAGACATAGGGGGAGATTTCGTAATAGCAAAAAAAGATCTGTCACCCCTCTACAATTTTGCCTGTGTAGTGGACGATCATGAAATGAACGCTACTCATGTTATTCGCGGAGAAGATCATGTCTCCAATACTCCGAAACAGATCTTGATCCAAGAGGCGTTGGGATTCTCGATCCCGGAATTCGCTCATTTACCTCTCATATTGGGAACAGATAAAAGCAAACTCAGCAAAAGACACGGAACCGTATCACTTTACGGTTACAAAGAGAAAGGTTATCTTCCCGAAGCACTGGTCAATTTTATAGCGCTTTTGGGATGGAACCCGGGAAACGACGAGGAACTTTTTGTCATGGAAGAGATAATAAACAAATTTTCCCTGGAAGATTGTCAAAAATCGGGAGCGATATTTGATATGGGAAAATTAAACTATATAAACGGATACTATATAAGAAAAAGGGATGTAAGCGATATAACTAAAATGTGCATCCCTCATCTTGTTGAAGCCGATCTTATTAGAGTGGAATTCACAGAAGAACAGTATCCTCCGGCTTATGGAGGAAAAGAGCCGAAGGAGTCGTATTATGCTCATCACAGAGAAAAGAAGATGAGCTTCAATGAAGTAAAAGATATCGTCTCTTTATACCAAGAAAGAATGAGAACATTGGCCGAAATAGGGGAGCTTGCGAATTATTTTTTTGTAAAAGAACCGGTGTATGAAAAAGAGCTTCTCATTTGGAAGAACACTCCGGCAGAAGATATAACAACTTATCTAGACAAAAGCATTAAAACATTGTCTGATATAAAAGAATGGAGTAGAGAAGAGATAGAAAAGAGGATGGTGGAAACCGCAAATAAAGCTCAAAACAGGGGAGTGGTATTATGGCCCATGAGGGTTGCACTAAGTGGAAAAAAAGCTTCTGCGGGACCATTTGATATAGCATACGTACTAGGAAAAGAGGAAACTCTTAGAAGACTTAAAAATGCAAAGATCAAGTTGCAACAATGAAAAAGGTAGTAGCCATCATACTCATCCTTCTTATTCTCTTTGCTTTATTTGCAATATTCAAGACCCTTTCCAAGAGGGGGGAGGGGCCTAAGGAAAGTGTTTCTCATGTCATTCATAAAGGTGAGAGCTACCTCTATCTCTTTAAGGATGAAGCGGAAACCTTCCTACTTGATAGAAGAGAGTTGCTGGAAAAAGAAGCAGAAAAAGAAAAAGAGCTTCTCAAAGAGGAAGCCGGAAAACTGGGAAAGAGTGTTTGGGAAAGAGTAACAAACTTTCTTTTTCCCGAAGATCGTAACGTCAATTGACAAAAGGAAGCAGTTATCTTATACTTCGTATAAGATAACTTTATCGAAGTGAGAGGTGTTTTTATCAAAATTGCATTTCTCCCCTAAGTATATGAAAAAAAGTAAGACCTCCATAATAGAACACATACCTCGTTTCTTTGAATATCTCGATATAGAGAAAGGACTTTCCAATAAAACTCAAGAAACCTATCACCGCTTCCTCAAAAGCTTTGTCGATTGGCTTGAAAATAATGATCTCAAGGATCTCAAACCCCATGAATTGACCGATGAACATATATGGAATTACCGAGTTTATCTTTCAAAGCGTTTTACTCACAAAAAGGAACCCATTAAGAACAGTACTCGAAACTATTATCTTATAGCCTTAAGATCATTGCTGGGATATTTTGCCGATCGTGATATATCCTCTCTGCCGGCGGAAAAAATAAAACTTACCAAGGAAAACAAAGAACGTACTGTAAAATTCCTTAAATTGGAACAGATCAAGAAACTTCTTGAAGCTCCTAATACCTCCAATATCGTAGGACTTCGTGATCACGCCATACTTGAAACTCTTTTTTCCACCGGTATGAGAGTGGCGGAACTTGTAGATCTTGATCGCGAACAAGTGAAAATCGGCTCCCAAACAGAAATACTGGAGGTGTCGATCGTGGGCAAAGGAGAACACCCAAGAACGGTTTATTTCTCAAATCGTGCCATAGAGGCGCTACGCAATTACCTTAATACACGTAAAGATGACGAAAAAGCGCTTTTTATAAGATACAAGGGCCCTAAAGGGGCTTCAAAAAGGATAACAGTACGTTCTGTGGAGAATATTGTAAAAAAATATGCAAAAAAAGCCGGCATCCCCGTTATGACCACTCCCCACACATTAAGACATTCTTATGCCACAGACCTTTTGGCTCAAGGTGTTGACCTGAGAGTAATACAAGAGTTCTTGGGACACAGGAATATTGCTACAACCCAAGTGTATACTCACATTACAAGTCAAAAACTAAAAGAGATTCACAAAAAGTTCCATAGCGGTGAACGACTCGAAGATTGAATGAACTTCGCATAATATAATTTGCTGTCACTTTCTTTTCATAGCCCTATCTCCCCTATTCTCTCTTGTTGCCAATTACTTTCTATTGACAAATAATACTCTTTATTTTCTGGTAAAATAATTGTGGAAGATCTTTTTTCGTATTCCAATGGTTCTTTTTCTTCTATTTTTGCCGTAATATAACCAAGAGAAAAAGATAATGCTATAAGAAGCAATATCACTAATAAATATAGTATGTCTCCCAAATTATTTTTGACAAAATCAACCGTTTTTGCTATCATAAGTTTTGCTAAAAAATTAGGATCTAATAATTAAGAACTATGGCGAAGACAAAATCAGCAGGTACAGTAAAAACCGGTAGAGATTCGAAACCCAAGTATTTAGGGGTAAAGATCTATGGAGGACAAGTAGTGAAAGCCGGTAATATTATTGTAAAACAAAGAGGCACCAAATTCCTCCCCGGGAAAAATGTAAAAAAAGGTAGAGATGACACTCTTTACGCCTCAAAGGACGGAACAGTAAAGTTTCGTGCCACCAAAAAGACCGGATTTAACGGGAAACGAAGAATTGCCAAGGTGGTCAATGTGATTTAATGGCCGACCTTATAAAACTCACAAACATCGGATGAGCCGACAAGGGTCGTGACTTGAATTCCGGATGAAACTGCACTCCCACAAAAAAGGGGTGTTTTTTTACTTCTATTATCTCCACCAAGCCCAAATTTGGATTTTTTCCGGCAATAACAAGTCCGTTCTTCTTGAGTGTTTCAATATATTCACTGTTTACCTCAAAGCGATGTCGGTGCCTCTCTTTTACCATTTTCTTTCCATAAGCCTTGTGAGCAATGGTTCCTTCTTCCACACTGCAATCATAGGCACCAAGTCGCATTGTTCCCCCGTATCTACTCTCTTTGATCACCTCTTTTTGAGAGCTCATTACATCTATTACGGGGCAAGAAGTGTCTTTTGAAAACTCAGAAGAAGAAGCTTCTTTTAACCCACAAACATTACGGGCATACTCTACTACTGCAAGTTGCATTCCCAGGCAAAGTCCCATAAAGGGGATCTTATTCTCCCTCGCATACCTTATTACTTTTATCATTCCTTCCACTCCCCTCTTTCCAAAGCCTCCCGGCATAATTATCCCATCATATTCCGATAATTCCCTTAAACCTTCTTCATCTTTCTCATATTTTTCCGCTGATAACCAAGTAATTTCCTCTTTATAATTTTCTTGACCACAAGCATGTTTTATTGCTTCAATTACGGAAATATAGGAATCCGTGAGTACGAAATCGCCTGTTTCGAAATATTTTCCCACAATTGCTATTCTCACTCTCTTGTCGGCACTCTTTAAGCGTTCCACAAAATTCTTCCATTTACCCAACCCTTCTTGTTTTCTTTTGCTTCTTACATTCAATTTTTTAAGTATTCTCTCCCCTACTTTTTCCCTGTCAAGCAATACGGGAACCTCGTATACTGAATCAGCATCCGGAGCAGATATCACATCTTTGGGGTCAACATTGCAAAAAGAAGATATTTTTTTCTTTCTTATCTCATCAATTGGATAGGAAGATCTACCAACAATAATATCCGGTTGCAAGCCGGCTTCATTCATGGCTCTGCTGGCATTTTGCGTAGGTTTGGTCTTCATTTCCCCCACAGTACTGGGAACAGGCAAGTAGCTTACAAGCACAAAAAGGACATCCTTGGGATTCTTGAGGTGCATCATTCGTGCTGCTTCCAGGAACAAAAGGTTTTGATATTCACCAATAGTTCCCCCCACCTCTATAAGCACGAATTCCGCCTGAGCAAGTTTTCCAGCCCTTTTAATGCGATAAATGACTTCATCGGGAATATGAGGAACCACTTCTACACATTTGCCGTCATATTCAAGATTTCTCTCTTTATTGATCACCGTTTGATAAACTTTTCCCGTGGTCAAGTAATTGTCTTTCGTAATATCTTTTCCGGAAAATCTTTCATAGTTTCCTATATCCTGATCACACTCCGCCCCATCTTCGGTAACAAACACCTCTCCATGTTCCACGGGATTCATGGTACCCGCATCAACATTAACATAAGGATCTATTTTCATTGCAGTTACACTGTGACCTTTTGATTGCAAGATACGAAAAATGGAGGCAGCGGTCACCCCTTTTCCTATACCGGACATAACCCCTCCGATAATAAAAATATATTTTCTATTCATCTTTTTATGACAAAAAGCGCCCTAAAAGGAGCGCTTTTTCAATTAGTTTGTAATCAATGGAAGATCCTTGTTTGTGCATTGAAATTTGAGTTTCCGAGAGTCTTTTTATTTTTCTTCTTTTATAACCACTTTTAACTCCGATTCTATACCTTTTTCAAGCTCGATCTTGACCGGGTACTCCCCTAGTTCCTTTATGGGATCTTGCATCATCACCTTTTTCTTTTCTACATCAATTCCTCTTTTTTTAAGTTCTTCTGAAATCTTCTGTGCGTTAACCGATTCAAACAATTCCCCTTTTTCTCCTACCTTTAAATGTATCTCTATACTTGTTCCATTGATCTCTTTGGCTATCTTTTCAAGCTCTTTTTTCTTTTCCTCTTCTTTCTTGCGTTCTTCTTCTTGAAGCTTTCCGATTTTTGCTATCTCACCCTTTGTAGCCACTTTTGCAAGTCCCTGCTTGAGAAGAAAATTTCTGGCATAGCCATCTGAAACATTTTTCACTTCATTTTTTTTGCCAAGATTCTTTACATCCTTAAGAAGTATGACTTTCATTTTTCCAATTATGCTTTTTTGTTAATAATTTGCAATATTTCTTTCTTAGAGCATGATGACCTACATCTCTTTCTTTTTCATTATCTCAATCGCTTTCTCAAGTTGAGGATCTCTTTCAGCCTCAAAGTCCTCTTCTGTTATCTCCACTTCAAAATCAACATCTATTCCTTTTCCATCGATCAAATCCCCCTTCGGAGTAAAAAAGTACTTCTCGGTGATCTTTATGAGAGACCCTCCCGAAAGATTGTGAAGCCTTTGTATTGATCCTTTTCCAAAAGATTGCTTCCCTACTATCGGTGCATCAATTAGATCTCTTAAAGCGCCTGCTACTATTTCGCTTCCCGAGGCAGACCCCTCGTCAATAATTACCACCACAGGACGATCCTTGAAGGCCGGAAGAATATTTCTTGCTTTTATTTCTCTCTCATCAATTCCCCCTTCTCTTGAAGAAGATTCAATGACCACTGTTTCGTTGGTTCCCACAAAATGTCCGGCAATATTTACCGCAATTTCAAAGATGCCGCCCGGGTTCCTCCTTAGATCAAGTATAACACCTTCTGCTTTGCTCTCGGAAACATCTTCCGCAATCCTCATAAAATCACTACCCACATTTTCGTGGAAATGAGAAACTCTGATGTGAGCAATATTATCTTTTACAAGATCCCACTCTACAGAGGGAAGCTTAATGGTATCCCTGATAATGGAGAATTCTTTCTTTTTTCCGTTTCTCATTATTTCAATAAGAACTTCTTCCCCTCTCGGCCCTCTTATCCTATGAACAGCCTCTTCCAAGGTAAAATTCTTTACCGACTCTCCATCGACATTCAAAATAATATCTCCCGCTCTTAAACCTGCTTTATCGGCCGGTGTTCCTTCAAGTGGTGATATTACTTGTAAGCTACCTTCCCGAAAACCAATTTCCATCCCAACGCCCTCAAACTCTCCAGATACATCTTCTAAAAATATCTTACTCCTTTCCGGGTTAAGAAAAACAGTGTGTGGATCATCCAGAGTACCGACCATTCCCTCTATTATCCCAAAGACTATTTCCTCTTCACTCAACTTTTGAAATTCCGGATGGTTCTCCTCGAGAAGGTGATAAACTTCCGAAAGAAGCGAGAGGTCAATTTCTTCAAAGGGATCTATAAAAACCTTTTGCCCTTTTCCAAAATAAAAACCGGCTGTAAATATTACTACCCCGCAAACGATTACAAGTAAAATTTTCGTAATTTTAGAAAATCTCATAAAAGTAATATAGCACAAAGATGATCAAATTTCAAAACTGTTCTTATCCTTGCTTTCTATAAGAAACTCTAATAATTCCAAAGGAAAAATAGGAGGATTCTCGGCAAGCGCTTGATGATACAATACCGTGGAAGGAGTAAGGCCCGGCAAGGTATTGATCTCAATTATGATCAAATTCCCATTCTTTACATTCATGAAAGCATCAATCCTGGAATACCCCTCCATTCCCATTTCTCTTGCAATTCTTTCTGCTCGTCTTTTCGCTTTTTTTACAACGTCAAAAGGAACAATCTCTTCCGGAGGAGGAGTAATATTAACTCCCGTACCTCCCTGAAACTTTTTTTCCACTGTAAGAACCTCATTCTCTACCACCGTGACACTGGGATTGAGAGCTTTTATTTTTTTTCCTTTTTTGAGAACCCCTATTGTTACTTCTATCCATCCGGTCTTTCTCTTGTGATGTAATTCATTTGCTCTCACTCGAAGAATATCCGTTTTTATGAATTTCTCAAAGATAACCTTCTCCGGAATCTCGGTTGGCATCTCTATATCATTCAATTGATTCTTAAAAGTTTTCTTGGGAATAAAGGAAGTTCTTTTTTTAAGAAAATTACTATAAGCATGGAGATCATTTGCGGAATAAAGATGAACTATTCCACTGGAACATCCGTCAGAGGAAGGTTTCACTATTAAGGTACTTGCACCTAGATCCTTTTTTAATTTTTTCCAGAGATCCCTCTTCCTCGAATTACTCAATTCAAGCAATTCCCTTGTATCCACTATTCTTCCGGGAATGGAATACACCCCTCTTGTTCTTGAATTTTCAATAAAGCGTGCTGTCTTCCATTTATCCATGCAAAGACGAGAAACTCTTACTCCCGGTCCATTGTAGCGCACATTATTCTTATCCAGTAAACCTTGTAAACTTCCATTCTCCCCATCCCCTCCATGAAGGGCTATGAAAAAAAATCCCGGTTGCTTTAAAAGCTTTTGCAACGATATCTTCGAAGGTTCAAAAAACTCATAGCCCTTCTTTTTCTCTAGAAGACCAAGACGCAAACGAGAGCGCTCTTCAAAATCTCCGAGCTTACGTTTTGCCAATTCATATTTCTCACAATTTTCTCTTATTTCTTCAACGGTATGATTAAGACAAAGGTTGTATGGCATCTTCCAGATATTCCCTTTATCATCTTGAAGAAAAGGAAGCGGATCATACTTTTTCGACCTCCGCAACTTAAGCCAAACATTAGTGCCACTCATAAGAGATACTTGCCTCTCGGAATTATCTCCTCCCATGATAATATTGACTCTTCTTTTTTGGGAACTTTTGCTTTTATCTTTTTTCGGAGCACGAACCCCCCTTCTTCTACACGCACTTTTCACAATATGATCAAGAACATCATTATGAGTCATGCCAACCATTGCCGCTTGCTGAAAAAGAAAGCTATTCTGCTCCATTCCACTTACTGGATTGAAATCACAAAACCAAATGTTGCCGTCATTTAGCACCCAGCCATCAAACCTACCGAAATCACGCATCCGAAACATTGAGAATATTTGTTCCGCTTGTATCTGAATGGTTTCTATTGTCTTTCTATTGAATCGAGGAGGGCAATGCCATTTCACCTGACGAGTAGGAAGATACTTTTTTCTAAAGTCAAATATTTGATTTTCGGTATAATCAGTCTCTATTTCCGTAGGTGGTAAAGCTACCGGCAATCCAAATCGATTCTCTAAAATAATAACAGTAAATTCTATTCCCTCTGCGAATGGCTCAATGACCACTCTTGTATCCATTCTCTTTGAGAACAGGATTTTTACTTTTTCCAGAGCTTCTTCCGGAGTTGTGACCGAAAAGACTCCTATGCTCGACCCTCCGTTTGCCGGCTTGACTACCGCTCTTTCGATTCCATACTTGTAAAAAAAATCATCTATAATCTCTTTGTGATCATTTTTATAAATACCCAGGACAACCGAAGGAAGTGTGAAAAATCCGTTGGACTCAAGAAGTTTGCTGGCTTTAAACTTATCAAATGCTTCTTTGCAAGCCTTTTCTCCGGATCCCACAAAAGGTAAGTCATTCTTCTCCAGAATCCTTTGAATTTTTCCGTCTTCCCCAAAAGGGCCATGCATGACCGGAAAGATCATATCCAAGGAAGACAGGAATTTTACAAGCTCTTTCTCACCCAAGGGATCGCTAAACCTCTTTAACTTGAAATCAAAATCGGATGGTGTATTGCTATAAAGCTGAGCTTTAGAAATACGATAAGCTCTTTTTTTCCCGTCAAAATATATCGGAAACACCTCCGTTTCTTCCGAAAGCAAGTGATCCATGATCGATCTTGCAGAATTAAGAGAGATACCTTTTTCAAGGGATGGTCCACCACAAAGGATTCCCATTTTAAATTTTGCAAATTTTTTGTTCATCAATTTAGGAGAATTGTTGGTATAAATTGAGCATAAATATAACAATGTTAAAAAAAATTGCAAATTATTAACAAAAAATAAACACCGAATGAGAGTAAAATAGTAATTCAAACCACCTCTCCTTTCAAGTAATTATGCTCATAACCCAAGACTTTTGCTTTCCCGAATTTACCCACCTCACCCTCCTTGAGTATCAACGCCCTATAGCTTGGAGTTCGAGATAAGATCGTCCCACCCTTTCCTTTCTCGGCAAATAACACTTTAAATGTTCTCCCTTTCAATTTTTCATTCTGTTCCAGCCTTATTTTCTTAGTAAGCTCCGATAGAACCTTTGATCTTCTCTTCTTAACATCTTCCGAAACTCCTTTCATTTTGGCCGCTTCCGTTCCCAGGCGAGAGGAAAATTTAGTTATATTCACTATATGAGGCCTCACCTCTTCAATGAGACGATATGTTTTTTTGAAACTTTCCTCGGTTTCACCGGGAAAGCCAACAATTATATCGGTTGCAATCAAAAAGTCATCAAACATCCCAAGGGTTTCTTTGACCATCTCTGTAAAGTCCTCCACTGTATGATTTCTCTTCATTTTCTTTAAAATCGCATTATCGCCTGACTGGACAGGAATATGAAAATATTTATAAAATCTCTCCTCTTTTAAGAGCTCTAGAAGTTCCGGAAATATTTCTTTTGTGTGCCCCGGATTGGCCATGCCCAGTCTTACCTTGAAATCCCCTTTTATTTTTGCAATTTTACTTAAGAGTTCCACTATCTCTTGCTCCCCCCTGTCAAGACCGTAAATGGAAAGATCCTGAGAGGTGAGTTGAATTTCCTTACATCCCTTTTCAAGTAAAAAGAAGATCTCATTCATTATCTCCTCCTGATTCCTGCTTTTGAGTTTCCCCCGTGCAAGCCTTGCAGCACAATAAGAGCAATTACCGAGACACCCCCAAGAAATCGGTACTATTGATGTCATTTGCTTGCTTGACGACCTTTCAAGGAATGCATGAGGCTGCTGACCACCTCCTTTTAATTCATGAAGTATATTCCAGAGTTTCTTAAAGTCTCTTGAAAAGACCAACTCATCAGTAATTGCTCTCAAGTTAATACTGGAAAAAGAGGGTAAGCATCCTGTAAGAATAACAAACCTGCCCTCTTTCTTGTGATCCTTTATTGCCTTCAATACTTTTCTTTCTGTTTTTTCTACCACCCCGCAAGAGTTTATCAGCACCAAATCGGATCTTCGAGGATCTGATGAAGGGGTCAGGAAATGATCAAGAATCTTTTTATAATCCACAGAATCTCTCTGATTCAATTTACAACCAAAAGTTTCGATAAAGTATCTCTTCATTATAAAAAAATATTCAATTAAAAGCCCGATTCTTGGTCGGAATCGGGAGTAACGATCTTCTTTAATACCGTAAAATTACTAATCTTTTCAAATTCTGTGCCCTCGGTAGGATTCGAACCTACGACCACCGGCTTAAAAGGCCGTTGCTCTGCCAGCTGAGCTACGAGGGCTCTTTGCTCTACTTTCAACAAATAAAAGAATGACACTTGCCTATTTTACCCAAAATCCTCAAAAAGTCAAAGTATTTGCCGGAATCTAAACCCCTTTCTCCTTCAATTTCTTCAAAAGCTCTCTTTGTTCTTTGGTAAGCTTCTTGGGCACCTCAACATTGACTCTCACATAAAGATCGCCTTGCCCGTGGCCGGAGATCCTTGGAAGTCCCTTGCCCGAAATACGGAACACCTTCCCCGGATTCGTTCCAGCAGGTATCTTAAGTGAAATACTTTTTCCCGAAAGAAGCTTTATGTCTATTTTATCACCAAGAGCAAGCTGTGTGTAGTTTACAGGGACCGTACAATAAAGGTCTTCCCCTTTTCGTTCGAAAGAGGTTTTGTTCTCTACAAAGACCTCCACATAAAGATCTCCGGGAGGACTCCCTTTTCTACCGGCATTTCCTTTTCCTTCAACTTTTAGAGTTTGTCCGGAATCAATTCCTGCAGGAATGGTGATTCCCATCTTTTCGCTTTTCTTTACTCTTCCCTCTCCCTGACAAGCAGAACATCTTTTCTCCGGTATGACACCCTCCCCGTTACAATCACGACAAGCAACAATTTGAGAAAAAGCACCCAAAAAACTTCTTGCTTCTTTTTTTACCCTTCCTCTCCCATCACAAGTATCACACTTCTTCCCCCCTGACGTGGAAAGATCTCCCCTTCCATTACACTCAGCACAAACAACAAGTTTCATAACATCAATAACCTTTTTCTCATCCTTTAGGATATTCAAAATATCGGTACTGATTCTTACTTTTATATCCTCTCCCTTTTCTTTTCTTCTAGAACCTCTTTCTCGAAAACCGAAAAATTCCTCGAAAATATCGCCAAAATCAAAATCAAAACCTTCTCCGGAAAAACCTTCAAATCCGGAAGCTCCTTGGTTTGCTCCTGCACCTCCTCCCATTCCAGGTCCTGCCTTTCCGAATCTATCATATTGAGCTCTTTTGCCATCATCCGATAAGACGTGATAAGCCTCGCTTATTTTTTTGAAAGTCGCTTCATCTCCTCCTTTGTCCGGATGGTGTTTGTGAGCTAATTTTCTGTAAGCTTTCTTTATATCTTCCTTTGAGGCATCCCTTGATACTCCCAAGATCTTGTAATAATCCTCCATAGCTCTAAGAAGTTAAAGAAACTCATTGGCAGCCGCGATAAATTCGGCTGCCAATAGAGCAATCCAAGTTATTTTTATTTTTCTTCGTAGTCTCCTTCCTGCGTTTCCTCGTTGTTCTCGCTTCCGGTTTCACTATTTCCACTCTCTTCCGTTCCCGACCCCCCTCCTTCTTGCGACTGTGCATGAAGATTCTTCCCCGCTTCTTGAAGAAGTTGGTTGAGGTGGTCCATTTTCTCTTTGATCTTATCCTTATCCTCCCCCTTGTGTATTTCTTGAAGTTCCTTTTTCGCGTTCTCTATATTCTCCTTTGTTTCTTGGGGTAATTGATCTCCGGAATCCTTTATCATTTTCTCCGCACTATAGACCACTTGATCAGCCTGGTTCTTTATATCAATAAGCTCTTCTTTTTCTTTATCGGCTTTTGCATGTTCTTCTGCCTCCTTCTTCATTCTTTCCACTTCTTCATCCGAAATTCCACAACTACCTTCTATGCGAATCGATTGTGATTTTCCACTACTTTTATCTTTTGCCGAAACACTCAATATTCCATTGGCATCAATGTCAAACATTACCTCGATCTGCGGCACTCCCCTTGGGGCGGGAGGAATTCCATCCAATATGAATTGCCCAAGCGACTTATTATCTTTCGCAAGAGGCCTTTCTCCTTGCAGTACATGAATCTGAACAGACGGTTGATTATCAGTGGCTGTGGAGAACACTTCCGTCTTTTGAGTAGGAATAGTGGTGTTCTTCTCAATCAATGTGGTGTTCTTTCCGCCCAATGTCTCAATGCCAAGTGAAAGAGGAACTACATCAAGCAAAAGAACATCTTTCACGTCTCCTGACATGATTCCTCCTTGAGTAGCCGCTCCAATAGCTACCACCTCATCAGGATTGATCTCCTTATTTGGTTCTTTTTTCAATATCTCCTTCACCTTCTCTTGTATTTTCGGCATCCTTGTCTGCCCTCCAACCAATACAACCTCTTCTATATCTTCAGTTTTGATCCCTGAATCGGAAATAACTTTTTTTGTAAGCTCAATCGATCTATCAACCAGATCTTCCACCAATGATTCGAATTTAGCACGAGTCAAAGAATAATTAAGATGCTTGGGTCCTGTATCGTCAGAGGTGATAAACGGTATATTCACATCGGTTTGCGTTGCAGTGGAAAGTTCTTTTTTAGCTTTTTCAGATTCTTCCTTGAGTCTTTGAAGTGCCAGTGGATCCTTAGAGAGGTCTATTCCATTATCAGCCTTAAAACTGTCTATGAGCCACCTTACTATCCTACCGTCAAAATCTTCTCCTCCCAGATGACTGTCACCACCGGTTCCTTTAACTTCGATCGTATCCTTGCCCACATCAAGAATGGAAATATCAAAGGTTCCTCCGCCAAAATCATATACCACAATTTGATGATCCTTTTCCTTGTTCAAACCATATGCAAGTGCAGCAGCTGTGGGTTCGTTTATAACCCTCTTCACATCAAATCCTGCTATCTCACCTGCCACCTTGGTCTCTTTTCTTTGCGCATCATCAAAATAAGCAGGACATGTGATTATGGCTTCCTTTATCTCTTCTCCTATTTTCTCCTCAGCGTCCTTTTTTAATTTCTGAAGTATCATTGCAGAGATTTCCGCTGGCTTATGCCAGTTCTCTCCCAACTTAACCTCTATTCCTTCACCACTCTCATCCTTCCTTATTTCATAAGGTAAATTGTCTTTCTCCTTTTGAACCTCCGGAGAATCAAACCTTCTGCCTATAAGACGTTTTACGGCAAAAACAGTATTTTCCGGATTGGTCACTTGCTGCCTTCTTGCAATGGTTCCGACCAATCTTTCCCCTTTCTTGCTAACAGCTACAACCGATGGGGTTGTTCTGGCACCCTCTTTGTTTTCAATTACTTTAGCTTCTCCACCCTCAAGAACTGCTGCCATTGCAGAAAAAGTTGTTCCCAGATCTATTCCTAATATTTTACCCATATTTTCTATTGGCCAATGACTTATATTTTCGTCATTTGCCGATTATGTTACTTTACCACTTTTACTTTGGAGGGGCGGATCACTTTACCATTCAAAAGATAGCCCTTTTGAACTTCTTCAACAACCCTACCGCTTTCCTCGTCCTCCTTTTCAATCGTTTCTATGGCTTCATGATAATAAGGATCGAACTCCTCGCCAATAGCTCCTATCTTTTCCACCCCCTCTTGGCTTAACATCTCTTCCATTTGCTCCTTTATTTTTAAAAAACCGTCTATCAAACCGTCCTCCTCTCTTTTTTCTGCTTCTGTTGCCGCCCTTTCAAAGTTGTCCAATATTTCCAGAAACTTCATTATCAAGCTTTCTCTTTCTTTTCTTGCAAAATCACCCATTCTTTGCATTTCATCCTTTTTGTAATTTATCAGCTCTGCCTTTGCCCTTTTTAAGCTCTCAAGATATTCGTCTCTTTCTTTCTTGTAATTCTCCGCTTCCTTTTTTAATTTTTCTTTTTCGCTTACTTCTTTTTTCTGTTTCTCGCGCTCTTCTTTCTTCATATTTAATCTTCTAAAAACTTTATAATAGACTCCACTAAACAAATATTTTTATCATAAGGCATTCTTTTCGGACCCATAACAGCAAAAAGTCCTCTTTTGCGAGATATTCTGCAGGATGAAACAAGGACACTGAAATCGTACCTCTTGGAAAAAGGAGCTTCGCTTCCTATGTATATTTTCAAGCAATCCTGCCTTTTGTTATCCAAAAAAGAATCAATATTCTTTTCAAAGTCATCAACCATCTCCATGAAACTTCTCACCTTTTCTATATCTTCAAATTCCGGATCCCGAAGTACTTCTCCCCACCCTTCTCTCAAAAGAACACTTTCTCGCGGAAAATAAGAAACTGTTAATCCCGAAGAAGTATCAGCTAAGAACCTAGTAAGATTTCTTATAAAATGAAATCTTCCCTCCATCTCCCTTCTCATCCGCTCCAACTCTTTTTCCAACCTGCGCTCCAATTTCTTTTTCTCGTTATCGCTCAAAAGATCCACAAAGAATCTGTAACCCTTGTCGGTAGGAACTCTTCCCGCGGAAGTATGAGGTTGATAAAGGTACCCCTTCTCAATGAGTTCATAAAGTTCGTTCCTTATGGTCGCGGTAGATATTCCCAATCCGTACTTTTCCTCAATGAAATTGGAACTGATCGGTACAGCATGATCTATGTGCTCTCGAATAACTATCTCTAAGATATTTTGTTGCCTTCCCGTTAGATCCGTCATATTTTCAAAGCACTTAATCCATATTAAAAAATTAGCAATCTTTTGTCAAGAGTGCTAATAAAAGGGCTATTTGTAGAATACTCTACCGTCAAAACGTAGATCCACATAATCTAATTTTTTTCTCTCTTTCTTTCTCAATTCTTCCATTACTACCTCCAAGTCTTTAATGCCGTCTTTTATTCTTCTTTCGGAAAAATACGCACTCCATCCCTCCTTGGTGAGAAGCTCAATAGAGCTTCCAGAAGTAATGTAAAAACCTACTATGCCAATTCCCATCTCCTTGAAAGATTCATCTATAAGAAAAAAATTGCTTAAAACTCTTTCTTGTACTATTCTATCCCCCTTCGAGTAATCTTTTTCTTTTATGACTCTCAAGAGATCATTGTTTATCGTCTCGGCTTCTTGAAAAACAACACCCTCTTTGTCCAAAAGAAAACAGCCTTCTTCATTCATTCTTTTGCACCAAACAGCTACCGGACTTCTTTCTTTGACCGCAATTTCTATATCGGAAGGAAAAACTCTTTTTACTTGAACTTCCTTGAGTGACGGTGATCTCTGAAGGATCTCCTTTTCTATCTCTTTTGAAGAGACAAGAAAAATACTTCTTGTGTTGAAAAAAAGAAACTCTCCTTCCAGGTGCTCACCTGCCGCTTTTATAGTTTCCTGATCAACAACCTCTTCTTTACTTGATCCGCAAAGAGCATCCACTTGAAAAAAAGAGTGAAAGACGAACAAATATAAACCTCCAACAGAAAAGAGAACAATAAAAAAAAGGGCGCTCAAAAAATTGTTTTCCAAGAGCGTTTTCTTTTTCTTGACACGATATTTTTTTCGAAGATTTTTTCTTTGTTGCATAATCTATGCCTCTTTCCATTCTTTACTTTGCCTTACAAGCAATTCTTCAGCCCTCTCAGGGTCTCTCATGACAAAAAGAACGATCTTTTCCGTTCTCATTGCTTGCGATCCTTTTACAAGAATAAGATCGTGAGAGGAGATTATTTTTTGCAATTTGACCGCGGCGCTTTCGGAATCGGAAAAGGACATGACCTTTTCTTTATTCATACCCTCTTTGATTGCTCCCTTTTTAACCTCTCCGGCCCAACTGCCCACCGAAAGAACATAATCACAAAATTTAGCAGCCTCCCTCCCTATTTTTTGGTGCTCTTTTGAGGAATATTCCCCCAACTCAAGCATATCACCCAAGACAGCTATCTTTCTTTTCCCGGGAAGAGATCTTAAAGTACGTAAAGCGGATTCCATGGAAGATGGAGCGGCATTGTAGCTACCATCCAGGATCATCGAACCTCCCTTTCCTTTTATGGGATATAATCTTCCCTTTGCGGGACGAATTCTTTCCAATCTTTTTGCGATCTTTTCAGGAGACACACCCAAGGTAATACCTACCGCAAATACGGATGATCCTATGTAGGCAAAGGAGTCTCCTATGCAAAGCGGTAAGAAGAGAGAATACACCTCCCCTTTATAGCTCAATTTCAATCTGGTACCCTCAAAAGAATCACAATGGAACTCTTTTACCACTACATCCGCATTGTCTGAAAATCCGAATGTTATTTTTTTTCCGTCAAATCTCATTCCGGAAACACGATCATCATCAGCATTCAATATGGCAAATCCCCCACTTTTGGTATTTTTGAGCAACTCACTCTTCTCTTTCGCCACCTCTTGTGCACTCCTATAGAACTCTATATGTACAGGCACCTCCCCTACCGCCGTTATCACAGCAATATCCGGTTTTATGAAATTGGCAAGATAACTTATGTCGCCGGGCTTATCGGCAGCAAGCTCGACCACAACAATTTCAGGATAATGAGGGTCTCTGAAAATAATAAGTCTCAAACCCCTAAGAATGATCCTGATCCAACCCTTTATTCCTTTTCCCGGTTCACTTTCTTTTAGGAACACCAGAGGAGCTCCCGTTTCAGTATTCAAATTTCCAGCGCTTTTCCTTATTCTCTTGATATCCTTGAAAACCTCGTGAACAGCCTCCTTGGTAGAGGTCTTTCCCACGCTTCCCGTTACTGCTACGACCGTCGGATTGTATTTGGAGATCACCAGGGATGTGATCGTTTTCAATAGAAAATTTAATACTCTTTTCATTTTATATATGATCTTCTCTATTTAAAGCATCGTCTCGTTATCACCCCCAAATAATAAAGAAAATATGGAACCTTTTTCAGGGGAATATCTTTTCCTTGAGGATAACAAATCTCTTTGCCTCCGAAACCTTTTTTGAACTTCGTAACTCCTGGAAATCTTGTTTCGTCAATGCCTCTGAAATCACATTGTGTGTACCCTTTTTCATGAGCTATTCTCATTGCCTCAAAGCGCAGTAAAGAAGGAGCTCTGGTCTTTCTGTATTCGTGATCAAAAGCAGAATGCATAATAGTAGCCATATTTCCGAAATAGAGCACGATAAGAGCAGCTATTCTTTTCCCTTCTTGCTCGGCATACAAAAGATCGCAATTCAAACCCTTCAACATTTCATGGAAATATCTTTCCGGATAGGTGTTGAACCCTTGCCTTTCTTGAGTATTCTTCATTAAACGGAAAAAATCCTTAACATCATTATCTTTTTTGATGACCACTCCCCTTTTTTCCGCCTCTTTGATGCTACGACGCGTACTTTTCGTAAAGCCCTTGAATATCTCAACAGGATCGCTTATATCCACTACGAGTGTTTTCCTTGGCTGTATCTCTCGAAAAGACATTTTTCCAATATCAACACTCATAGCAGGCTCCGTCTTGGCAAACATCTTCCCTTCTCTGTTCCCTATTTTTGCAACTTCACAAAAAAGATCCTCTCTAATTTGCTTGTCATTCGATATAGGACCACGAGGAATATAAAAGTATTTCCCGAAAGGAGTAATCTCTTCGAAGAATTGACACACCCCTTTGATAGCACCTTTATCCTTTGCAGCTATTCTTTCTACACGCTGATATTTACTCTTGAAATCGCCCCATCTAACAGACTGAAGAAAGTCTCCTTTATTCTCTGTTAAAAAATCGTCCCATTCTCTTCTCGAATTGAAACAATCTACTTTATCAATGGGCATAAGGATAAGTTCAGGAACGAGTTATTTCAGTGAACGGAAGATATTTGTGCAAAGCTTTTGGTATCTTGATATTGCCCTCTTTTGTTTGATTATTCTCGAGGATCGCAATAATAGTCCTTCCCATAGCAAGAGCTGTACCGTTCAATGTGTGAACATAAAAGGTCCCTTCCTTATTCTTATATCTAATATCAAGTCCTCTGGCTTGAAAATCAGTACAATTAGAAGTAGAGTGAGTTTCTCGGTATTTTCCTTGGCTCGGCATCCACGCCTCAATGTCATACTTCTTTGCGGCAGGATCACCCAAGTCTCCTGTGCAAATATCGATCACTTGATATGGAATTTCAAGAAGCTTCATTATCTCCTCTTCAACACTAAGCAAAAAGTCGTGCTCTTCCTTGGATCTTTCCGGAGTGGTGAAGCTGAACATCTCCACTTTATCAAATTGATGAACTCTCAAAATACCTTTTGTATCCTTTCCGTAGGAACCGGCCTCTCTTCTGAAGCAGGTAGAATATCCTACATATCTTTTGGGAAGATCCTTTTGCTTGAAAATCTCTTTGGCATGCATGGGACCTATAACCTGCTCGGAAGTGCCCGCCAAATAAAGATCATCATTCTCTAGATGAAAGATGTCGTCTCCTCCTCTTTCCAGAAAACCCATAGCTTCCATCATTTCAGGTTTCAACATTACGGGAGTTATAACGGGAGCAAAACCTTTTTTAGTGGTAACCTCCAAGCACAAATTGATAAGTGCCATTTGAAGTAAAACAACTTCATTTTTGAGAAATGTAAAACGAGCACCGGAAGTTTTTGCAGCTCTTTTCGTGTCAATAATGTCCATTCTTTCGCCAATATCAAGGTGATCGGATGGCGTAAAATCAAAGCTTGGCAACTCTCCCTCCTTCCTGATCACTTTGTTCTCCTCATCATCTTTTCCCACCGGCACCTCGTCAAAAGGAAGGTTAGGCACCTTTCGAAGCAATCCATGAAACTCTTCGTCTATAGCGTTGAATTCCTCATTTAAAGCTGCGTGCTTCTCCTTCACCTCTTTCATCTCGGAGATCAACTTATCCTTTTCTTCTTTCGAGGTCGCATCGCTTATCATTTTATTGGCCTTGTTTCTTTCTGCCTTGATCTCCTCAAGAGATCTTTGCACCTCTCTTCTTTTTTTATCTACTTCAAGAAGTTTATCGATATCCACCTCCACTTGTTTCTTCTTGCAACCATCCTTTACAAGATGAGGGTTTTCCCGTATATATTTTATGTCAAACATAGTATAATAAATTCCACATTCTAAATTGATTCAAGGTGATCATGATTCAACTTATTCCTTGAAATTTGTTTTTATTCATGAAATCTGGATCGTTCCTCACAGTTCCAGATCATCACTTATTTCTTGCATTGCCTCAAGACCCAACGAGATAAATTCGGAAAGCTCCAACCCTATTTCACTGCAATGCGCAATAATATCCCTCCTCGCTCCTTTTGCAAAATCCTTTTCCTTGTACCTTTTCATTACCGAATTAGCGTTCAGGTCGTTGAGTTTCTTTGAGGGTAGGACCAAGGCACTCGCAACGATAAGCCCCGTCAAAGGATCGGTGCAAAAAATAGCCTTCTCAAGAAGGGTATTTCTCTCCTTCCCGGTCTCCTCGTTATGCGCCATAGCAGCATTGATGATTTCTTCCCCAGCTCCGTGTTCCTTCAATATTCGAGCCCCTCTTTTTCCATGCTCCTGTGGATTTTCACGATAATCCACCTCTTCCATGTCTATATCATGAACAAGCCCTGCAATACCCCATATTTCCTCATTCTCTTCAAACCTCCTGGCAAGTTTCCGCATTACAGCTTCCACAGCAAGCATGTGCTTATAACTGTTTTTATTTTTAACGTTTTGCTTTATTAGATTTAACGCTTTTTCTCTATTCACAACTATCTCACATTTAACTTAATAATTAACTATCATTCTCTTTTTCTTCATTCTCTCCTTTCCCCTTCAATTCTATATTTCTCTCTCCTTTTGCTCTTTTTCTCATTGTAGGAAACAATATGATCTCTCTTAAGCTGTAAGAGTTAGTCAAAATGGCGCACAACCTATCTATCCCCATTCCAAATCCAGCCGCAGGAGGCATCCCGTATTCCAGAGCCTCCAAGAAATCTTCATCCATTCTTTGTGCTTCCTCAAACCCCTCCTCTTTCATTTTTTCTTGCTCCTTGAATCTTTCTCTTTGTAAAAAGGGGTCGTTTAATTCCGAAAAAGCATTAACAACCTCCCATCCCGCTATATAAAGCTGAAAAGTTGATAATTTGGTATCATCCCCGCTCTTGTGCTTTGCAAGAGGTTGAAAGCCTTCGGGATGATGTATGAGAAAAGTCGGTTGCACAAGCTTTTCTCTGCACTCTTTTTTGAATATCTCGTCACATATCTCCGCCTTCCCAGCTCCAAGTGCGATCTCCAGACCTCTGTTCTCGGCCTCATCCTTAAGGGCTTCTTTGTTCATTTCCTCAATATTGAGCCCGGTCTCCTTTTTTATTACCTCGGAAAACTCTATTCTCTCAAAGGGAGTAGAAAAGCTTATCTTTTGCTCTCCATAATCAATCTCTAAAGAACCAAAAACCTCCTCAATAACAGAACTGAGCATTTCTTCCGTGAATCTCATCATGTCCTTATAATCCGCATATGCCCAATAAAATTCAAGTAAAGTGAATTCGGGATTATGACTTCTGTCGATACCTTCATTTCTGAAACACCTTGCAAACTCAAAAACCCTTTCAAATCCTCCTACAAGCAGACGTTTTAAGTATAGTTCGGGCGCTATTCTTAAATAAAGTTCCATATCCAGTGTATTGTGATGGGTCTTGAACGGAGTAGCGGCAGTACCTCCGTAAATGGGTTGCAGAACAGGAGTTTCCACTTCCAAGAAATCTTTTTTTTCCAGAAAGCTCCTTAGTTTCTTTATTATCTCCGATCTTTTTATGAAGGCCTCTTTCTGTTTTTCATTGAATATAAGGTCCAAATATCTCTTTCTGTACCTTTCTTCCATTGACTGTAATCCATGCCATTTTTCAGGAAGAGGAAGAATGCTCTTTGTAAGCATTTTATAATCGGCAACCCTCAGAGTTCTCTCGCCCCTCTTGGTATGAAAAAGAGGGCCTCTTATTTCTACAAAGTCACCCATATCAAAGGATTGAAGGAAAAATTTATATCCCTCTTTTCCTATATTGCTCTCAGAGAGAAAAGCTTGAATTTTACCAGTACCGTCCTCTATAGTAAAAAAAGTAAGTTTCCCATGCTCCCTTAGAGACCTTACTCTCCCCGTAAGCACAACCTCTGTTTCTTCTTCCATTAGATCATCAAAGGAGGAAAGACACTCCCTTATCATGTGAGTCCTTTTGGTGCTCTCGGGATATGCCGGAAAACCGGAATTCTCCAAGGTTTCCTTTTTCTTGATACGATTTTGCCTTATCTCTTCTCCTCTTTCCATTTTATCTTATAAAATAAATTCGTAATTGTTTATCATTCTAGGTCAAAAGACTCGTAAAATCAATTTATTCTTATGATCTTGAACTCTTTTTCCCCAGCGGGAGTGCTCACTGTACAGAACTCCCCTTCTTTTTTGTCAAGAAAAACTTTTCCCATAGGAGATTCACAAGACACCTTCCCTTTCATGGGGTCCGAATCATTTCCTCCTACGATTTCGAGCACTTTCCTTGTCCCGTCTCCGGTCTCCACTTCTATTTCAGAACCTATCTGCACGAACTCCTCTTCCCCGTTGCTGGACTCAATTATCTCCGCTTCTTTTATGGTTTCTCTTAATTTTGCTATACGCGTCTCAAGCATACTTTGCTCATTTTTGGCATCTTCATAAGCGGAATTCTCACTAAGATCACCAAAAGAAGCAGCGAATTTCAGTTTATCCGCTACCTCTTTCCTTTTCTCCTTCTCAAGATGCCTAAGTTCTTTTTTTATTTTTTCAAGTCCTTCTTTGGTAAAACGTTTTTTCATTCTTTGTTTTTTGTCTTTATATAACCATGGTTAATTTCAGACAATTATCGTTTCTTTGGTGCTTCATCTTATAAGCTCTTTCACCAAACCCTTATTCATTTTCATTAAAATACTCCAAAAGTATATCTCTTGCAAGGTGGGTCGCTACAGGAGTAACACCTCTCACCTCTTCGATAAGTACCGTGACAACGATCTCGGGGTCATCATAGGGAGCAAAAACGGTGACCCAATTATTGTTGATACCTTCTCTGGAAGTTTGAGCCGTTCCCGTTTTAGCTCCAGAATCAAAAGGAAGTGCTTGTAGGGATCTTGCAGTCCCGATCTTTGTAGCTTCCAGCATTCCCTCCCGTACTATCTCCAAGTTCTCCTCACTGGCAACTCCCTCTCGTATAAGCTCTGATTCCATCTTTTTTATAGTATTACTCTCTTCATCAATCACTTTTTTTCCCAATCGCGGTGAATAAAGATTTCCTCCATTCACAATTGCCGTATATGCGTTGGCCACCTGCAATGGTGTTGTGGAAAGATATCCCTGCCCTATGGAAAGATTGTAAGTATCTCCTAAGTACCAAGGACTCCCCAATTCCTTTCTTTTCCATTCGGGTGTAGGAATGAAACCGCTCCTTTCGGTGGGAAGATCTATTCCCGTTCTTTCATTCCATCCAAAAAGAGAAAGATAATCCTTTATCCTTGAAACACCTAATCCTTCCTGATCCTCATATCCGCCGCCAATGGCATAAAAATAAACATTGCTTGATACGGCTATGGCCTCTCTCATATCACGCCACCCATGTGCTTGATAATCCCGAAATATCGTGGGTTGCGAGGGGTTCCAGGGGTTTTGTATCGATATATATCCGGGGCTATGAATCTCTTTCTGGGGATCAATGATCCCTTCCTCCAGAGCAGCAACTGCGAGTAAAGGTTTAATAACGGACCCGGTAGCATAGGTAGAAGAAGTGATCCTATTCAAGAACACCTCACTTTCTCCATAAAGAAGGTCTTCTATCTCCTCTCTGTTTCCCGTTCTGAACAAATTGTTGTCAAAAGTTGGACGATTGGCCATTGCCATCACCTCTCCGTTTCTCGGGTCAATCGCTACCACAGATGCCTTTTCTCCTCCTATCTCTTCTATTTTTTTATCCATTTTTTCATTCACTATCTTCTGCAATCTTGCGTCAATGGTAAGCACAAGATTTCCTGTTCCATCGGAGGGCTCTCCAAGCTCTTCCTCGGATCTCACGTTTCCGGAAACATCTCTCTTTGTCAGTCTTTCCTCTTTTCCCATTGATAAATATTCCTCATAATATTCCTCCACTCCCATTTTGCCCACATAGTCGTGCATAGCATATCTTTCCGGATTCCTGCTCAAAGTATCCTTATCTATTTTACCTATATACCCCAAAATATGAGAAAGACCTCTTCCATATTTATAATCTCTTCCCGATCCACCCGAGATATGAAACCCCGGAAGATCCTCAATTCTCGACTGAAGCCTTACAAGGCTGTCATGACTTATATCTCTTTTTACTAAAACGGAAGCAGAATCTTCTTTGTTTTTTATGCGATCCATCAATTCACCCGGATCCTCTTTGATGATCTCCGCGACTTCTTTTACAGTATCCTTCTCCGGAGAAGAAGCTGCAGAAAACCTGAAATATAGATTGTATTCGGGAAGATTATAAACAAGCTGTTCTCCGTATCGATCATATATAACCCCTCTTGATATGTTCTCGTTTGAAACAGAGACTATATTCCTTCTTGCAAGTGCCGAATAATGATCTCCTTCAAGAAATTGCAACTGAAAACTCCTCCCCAAAAGCAAAAAGAGTAACAAAAAAATGCAAAATGAAAAAACACGCAAAACCTTAAGGGAAAGAGGAATCTCCAACCTTTTCTTGGAAGAACCGAGCTCTTCCTCTTTTCTTTGCGTCAAATCGTCCAAAAACACCTCATGTGGCTCTATTTCTTTTATTTGCTTCTTTTTTTTCCTATGAAAAAGAGAAAATTTTGACATATTTCTTCAGTATGGCCTTAACTAAAAATGCAAAAACAAAGAATGCCAGCAAGAATAAACCGAAAGGAAGCGCGGAGAATACATCAACCCAAAATCCGCAAATTCCCGCCACCAAAAAACCTTCATTCCCTTCACTGTTTTCCGTAAAATTGTAAAGAAAAGTAAAGAGAAGCAGGAAAACAGCCGGGATACCCTGGTAAAAAAAGGGATAAAGAAGAAAGCTGTTCACTGCAAGTGCTAACAAGCTTATGAGAAATATCAGAAAGATCATTCTGGTAACAATCTCTTTTTCTTTTCTTTTCATATAAGATCCTAATTTTTGATCACAAACAAATAATCAAGATAACGCGGATCTACTCCTTGCCACACCCTTGCTCTCTTGAAAGCCTCGATATCATCATCCTCTACCTCGTACACTTCTCCTATAAAAAGTCCCCCCTTGGGCATCTCCTTTTGAGAGAGGCTGATCACGCTATCACCACGCTTTATCTCTTTGTCCTTTGGCAAGAGATCCAAAAGAAGAGTTTCCTCACCTGTTCCCTTAAGCAAGCCTATCGGCTCATCTTCGTTTTGAATCCTTACTTCAAAGGAGTTGTCAGGATCGATAATGAGTTTCACCTTGGAATAATCTTTATAAACTTCTCTAATACTACCTATTAGTACTCCCTCGGGAGTTATCACCGGATCATTTTCATTAACTTCACTATTGCCATGCTTGATCAAAAGGCTATATCCCGAGAGATCTCTCCCGAATACCTCCACCAAAACTCTTTCTTCTTCCTCCAAGTTTTCAAGTTCCATAGCTTTTCTTAGCGCTTTGTTTTCTTTTTCCACCTCCTTTAGAACGGAAAGTTCCGCTAAAAGTTTTCTGTTCTCCCTTCTGAGTGATTCTATTTCTTCTTCTACTTCCCTGGCATTCTGGAAAATTTCCAACCTTTTAAAGAAAGTGTTTCCGCTATGGAGCATTCTTTGTTGTATAGGTGCAGTAATGGAATAAAAAGCATTTCTTATTCCCGGTGCATATGAAATAAAAAGACCAAGGACAACGATAATAGTAAGCCCTGAAATGATCCAAACAAAAAAATTTTTCTTCTTTCGCATTAATTTTTTATATCAAAACTCGGCCCTTTTGTCTACGAGAACAAGAAATAAAAAATTGGAGATATTTTACGGAGGTCATCTGCTTTTGTAAAGAACCATTATTTATTATCGGTTCAATCTTATTTTACCCCGCATCAAAATTCGAGCACTTAAAATCTTTGTAAGGCGACTACCTACTCTCGCCCATAAGGACTACCATCGGCCTCGAGAGATTTCACTTCTGTGTTCGGAATGGGAACAGGTGGAACACTCTCAGCATAGTCGCCTTACAAAAACTTCAAGCTCTTATAGATCGATTTTGTGCGGGGCATGCTTGTCAAGAAAAGAAAAGCAGATCATTATAACCCCCGTAAAATAACTCCAATCTTATATTTTATATAGTAACCACAAACTACTAGCCAAAACGCACGACCGATTAGTACTGCTCAGCTAAACACCTTGCGATGATTACACTTGCAGCCTATCAACCTCGTCATCTTCGAGGGGTCTATGAGTCCTAATCTTGGAGTAGGCTTCGCGCTTAGATGCTTTCAGCGCTTATCCTTTCCCAACT